>OGLJ01000218.1_pt1 | contig 72926 bp, 85 predicted proteins | sample 1572801 | NCBI WGS metagenome assembly OGLJ01 (sample SAMEA2581877, study PRJEB24529) | metagenome | biome: Human gut stool | place: China | collected 2011
AGACGACATTCGGATTTGCACCCGAATTCGGTTATTTCGCATCCGGCCTATTTAGTTGCATAATCTAAATCTTCTTTAACTTCTTTATGATAATCACTTTCTTGTATATGTTTTTTATAAAAGTTCTCGAAGTTAATTCCAGATTTGCATTTCTTTTCTTCTAATACACTTAAGCCATATTCCTCACAAAGTTCATCAGATGTTTTTCGCAATAAAGCTGTATTTTCAAAATTACTATAATACTTATATCCATCTTTAAATGAAACTGAATTAATTACAAAATGATTATGAAGATGTTTAGTATTTAAGTGAGTAGATACTACTACTTGAAATCTATCTCCCCACATTTCTTCTGCAAGTCTTACTCCAATTTCATGAGCAATTTCTGGTGTTACTTCATTTTCCTTAAAAGATTGCTCTGCATGGAATGCTAATATGCCATCTGTCTTGTGCCAGAAATCTTTTGCATTTCTCATTTCTTCTACTGCTGAATCCACATCACAATTTATACCTGTTGTATAAAATTGTTTTTCTGTTTTATCTGCATTAGTTGCATACATCATTACTTGTCTTATACTATCGTAATTATCTACTCCATTTTCTAAATAATCATTTTTTGTTTTTTCCTCATTAGTTGTATAATCCATCACATGATCTAATCTGTTTTCAACTTTCCATATTTTTGTTGTAGCCATAATTTTCTCCTTTCTAAAAATAAAAAGGGGCTTGGGGAATTTCCCCATTTTGAATTTCGAGCTACAGAAATTCATTGCTTGCTGATACATAACTTATAACTAAAATATGGAAGGAAATGCCCAAATCCTTTTCAAAAATTCAGGCATTATTCCTTAAGTTTAATCATCATCAATGCATTCTTTTAGTACAATTTCATCTACACAATTGCTTATATTATTCATTAGTCCTACCCACCTCATTTGGTCTTTTTGTTTTAATTCTTCAGTAATATTTTCTCTCTTTTTGAACTCTTCCATAAGCTGATTATATCTTTTATTAGCTAACTCTTGTACTTCTTTTAAATGATCTATTAAAGTATCTTCGCACTTCATAATTTCGTATTTAACATGCTTATTTTCCTTTAAATAATTAAGTCTTAACCTTCCATATTTATCTAATCTAAAATCCTTATTTTTACTTGGTAATTCCAATTCAGGATAATAATAATCTCCTACTTTTTTATAAGTTATATCCATAACTTTCCTCCTTTTTATTTACTTTTCTAAAATTTTATATTAAAATATATTTATAAACATTTGGGTTAGTATTTAGTTTTGCGGCTTATACTAACTCTTTTCTTTTGTCTTTTCCAAAGATGATTATTCCTCTACACATTTCATAAAGCCTTGATATTATTGAGTCTACTATTTCTTCATTGTTATTACATAAAAGTCTTTTTCTTAACTTTTCCTTGTTATAATTTGTTGTAATTATTATTGGTAAGTTGTTTTCATATCTATTATTTACTATTGTAAATAGTTTTTCTAATGTCCATTCACTAGGTCTTTCTTTACCTAAATCATCAATTATTAACAATGGAATCTTTGAATATTTTTCAATAACATCACTCTCACAATCGCCATCAATTTTGTAAGTGTCCTTTATATCATTTAGTAAAGTTATTAGTGTTCCAAATATAACTGGTATTTCATTTTCTATTAAGTAATTTGCAATACTAGCTGCTAAATGTGTTTTACCTGTTCCAACTCCTCCAGTTATAAATAAGCTTCCTTTATTATCACCTTTTACAAAATTCTCTGCATACCTTTTTGACTTTTCATAAGCCATTCTATTGTCATTATTAGTTATATAATTTTCAAAATTATATTCCATTAATCTTTTGTTCATTTTGCTATTTAAGTAATATCTCTTTCTTAGCATCATCTTTCTGTTATACTCCCTTTTATATTCTATTGCAGCTCTTCTATCATCAACCTTTTTCCAATATATCTTTGCTTTCATACAGTCACATCTTACAGGTTCTCCTGATAGAACGAACTCTCTATCTCCTACTATAAAACTCATTGTCTTTTGTTCTAATTCCTTTCCACAGAATTTACATTTTTCGATTTTAATTGTATTTGTACTTATCATAAAAATTTCTCCTTTCATAATTAAAATTGCTTTTTTAGTCTTTAAAACCACTATCATTTTCTATTCTAATCTTTTCTTCTCTATTCTTATCTTCTGCGTTATCTAACGTTACAGTAACGTTATTTATCATTTGTTTATCTCTAAATCTTTGCTGTCTTTTCCTGTTGTCTTCCTTGATTTTTTCGAGCTTATCAAGATTTTGGTAAACATCCCAATTTTTAATATAGATTGTTCCATCTTCTACGAATATCATATGAAGATTCACTAGTTGTTGCATGATCGTTGTAAGCTTGTTTACTGTTTTGTTCATAATTCTTGCAAGATCATCTATTGTTATTGGAATATTCTCACCAAGTAGAACTGCTCCATGTGCATTACACTTTGCAGCTAATGCTAATAGTTGAAACCATACTCTACAATAGGTGTCCCCATCCCTACTATTTAGTAGTTTTTTAATTTTTTCATTGTCAAATATATCTGCCTGTATCTTAAACCAATGAACTTCAACCATTTTTCTTCCTCCTTTGCTATCTTACTGAAGCTCGTTCTTTTTCACATAGATATTCATCCAGTGCTTTTACTCTAAATAAGAACTTACCGCCTACTTTTGAATATGGTATTTGTTTTTTCTTTACCAGTTGATTAATTAACCAATATGATATTCCTAAATAGTCTGCTGCTTCTCTCATTGTTAGAGTTATTCTTTTGACTTCCTGAAATTCCATATACATTCCTCCTTTCTTTTGAAATTTTATCTTCTTTGTTGACAACTTATCTTTTGTGTGGTAAGCTATTATCATAAGTAATCAATTACTTGTTTTATGTTGTAATTTTACTTAAAAGTCAAGTCCTGACTGGTTTTTGTTTCTGTAATTGATTTTGCGTAATAATCACTTACTCTGGTAAGAGTATATCAGTAATCTATTATGTTTGTCAAGGGCTTACTGTAAATTTTTTATAATTTTTTAGGAGGTATTCGTATGAGCCTTAATTTTAGTGCATTTGAAGGAAAAAATATTTTTAAATTTGCTAAATATGAAATTAAAGAAATAAGCAAAACTAAATATATAGTTTCAGATAGTATAAATAAAAAGCACTCTAGTGGTGCTCCATTAATTGATATAGAAAAAGATTTTGAAGAATCTATTTTAATAGATTTATTAAATATAGGTAAATTAGTTTTTTATAACGAAAATGATATAGAAAAAAGTGTTTTAGACTTTGTAAATAAGTATTCTACATTAGGGTTAATAAACGATTTACCTTTAAATAAATACTTTTTCTTAGATGATAAAATAGTTTTAAAAGATTATAACTATATTGGAAATTCTGATTTAACAGCAGTAGTAGATAGAAAGAAATATTTTAAATTATTCTTCCCTACTTGTGATGATAGTCAGATAAAAGAATTAATTAATGAAGTAACTAAATTAGCAGAAACTCCTGCCATGGAAAAATACATGTTATCTGATGTAAATAAATTATTAGCAGGATCTAATTTATATTGTGAACCTCTAGATATGTTTATTCAATATGCTAAATACTTATATAGTTTATTAAATAATATTTCTAATGAGGATAATTACAATATAGATGAATTATTAAAACAATTTGAAATTAACAATATTAAAATGAGTTTATCTAGAAAAGATACTTTAGTTGTTGAATTTCAAATCACTTGTTTAAAGCAATATATTGATTATTACTTTGCTAAAACAGTAGCTAAAGATATTAATCTATTAAAGATATGCAAATTCTGTAATAAAGCTTTTCTTGCAGTTAATCCTAAAGCTGAATATGATACTCCTCAATGCAAGAATAAAGCTAATGTTTATAAAAGTAGAGCAAAAAATAAGGAGTAAACATGAATTATAATTGGAATGAAGAAAAATATTTTTTGAAATCTGAAGAAAAGCAAATATATATTAATATGAATACATATCAGTTATGCGCTTTAAGAAAAGTGATTGATTACATTTCTAATTCAGATACAAGTTGGGAGTATTTTTCTGAAAACGGTAACAAACATTGTTTAAGTATAATTATTAATAACTTATCTAATGTTAATTTAGAAATATTTAAGGAATTTCCAAATAAAATTTTAAAATTATTTATTAGTCATATATGCTATGATGTTACAGACTTCAACAATATATCTATTATTACATATATGAAAACGAAGAACGAAAATGAAGATGCAAATAACTATATCAATATAGTTAATACAATTAATGATTTAATCTATAAAGAAATTCTTTATATTGTAGATAATATAAACGAATGTAAATATATTAATAATTATTTTTTAGAAGCAGTTCAATTAAAAAAAGGTAATATAGTTGGTTTCTATGACTTAGGAAAAGTTTTAATTGATGGAGGCACTGATATAACAAATATTAGCACTCCAAAAATTATAAAAATGCAAACACAATATAAAAAGATAATATTACCTAATATAAAATATAAATTACCATGTATCGAAAGTTTATATATTGATAGAGAAATATTATTAAATCTAATTCAATTGTTTTTAAGATGTTCCTTCAACTCATATATAACTAATGGAAAATTTTTTAGTTATCCTATTTCTAATACAAAATATATGTATGAATTAGATACAACTCATCCAGGCACATTTATTCAATTAGAGAGAAATAAAATAATTACGGAAGACTATAACGGAATACCAAACGATACACAGGATTTAATAGAAAAATTTTATAAATTAGATTATGAAAAACAAAATTTGTTTTTGATGTCATGTCAAGCTTATATTGAAGGTTTAAACTCTGATTATGGAAAAGCTATTACCTATTATACAATAGCTTTAGAAAATTTGGCTAATGATTTCTACAAAAAAAAATATCAAAGTCAAAAGATTTCTAAGAAAAAAAGAATTCATATTCTACTGACATATATTTTCAAAAAAGAAATAATAACCGAAGATTTTGTAAATCATTTTTATAATATAAGATGTTTGTATAGCCACGAAGGAATAGCTAATAATAGAATTAGGCAATCAATTTTTGAAGTTAAAGATTCTGATGAAATGATGGAACGATACATGGAAGAAATAACTTATTCATCATTAGTTCAATGGCTTTTAAATGAAACAATCTAAGGAAGGATTATTTATGGAATTAAGAGAACCATTTTTAGGCGGTTTTGATTTTTTATCAAACACTAATAATAAAGAAGTAAGTCAACATTTTTGTAATTCAATCGATAATTTTGGCAAAATAGCTGTAAGAGACTCTATATTATATGACAAAAATATAACTGAAAAAAGAATCGGTATGGATATTTTAACAGGCGACGAAGAATGGTACTTCGACGATTTGACTAAAACTTATTATTATTTTCAATATAATAAGTTTTGTGAAAATATCGGAGGGTTATATGATAAAATGATGTGTACACATTTTAGATGGACTGATTATACTACTAATATAGAGTATGGTCAGTTTCAAGGTGGATCTGAAAATCAAATTATGTTTAATTATGATTTTGGAAAGGATGGTGTGGAAAATTTTAAAAAATGGCTAAGGGAACAATATACAAATCCCAACAAAATGCCTGTTAAAGTACAATATACTTTACAATATCCTATTCTTCAAAGGAGAGATGAGCCATATATTCCAAACCCTAGATTTATACCTGCTCATGTTTCAGTCAATTCAGATAATAAAGATTCTGTACAACCAATAATACATATGAAATATCAAAGATACTATAACGAAGAAAATAATTTTCTAAAATAAAATAGTAGAATTTATACTCTACTATTTTATTTCACCTTTTTTTAGTAATTTACAAATTTGTTTTAATTCTACAAATACTACTTTTTTATTTGATATCTTAGCTAATAGTCTTAATGTTCCCTTAAAAGAATTATCAATATATTGTGGAGCCACCACCATTATAATCTCACATCTATGATCGTTAATTCCTTGTTCTACAAATTGTCTAATTATTTCTTCTCCTTGTTTAGATGTAGATAATAATCTTATATTCTTTTTGTTTTTACTCTTTGAAGAATTTGCCTTAATAATTCCTTTCATCTCATATGTTTTACCATTTGCATTTATTGTTCCAGATACATCACCATATTCACCACCTTTATGTGGTTGAGGTATAAATCCAGGTATAATTCCATAAAATAATTTAGGTAGACATATTTGTTGTTTATCATTTAAACATTTCTCAATTTTATCAAAAGAACATGTAGTACCACATTTTTCTTTCATATCTGCCGCAAAATCATTCAGTTCGTCACTATCAGTAAAATTCTCAAGTTTAAATTCTTCAATGTCATCAAAAAATATTTCCCCACCAATAACCTCTTCATATGAAGATATAATTAACATATCCTCCATAAAACAAAATGCATATTTTGAATCCATATTTGGAAATACTTTTGACAAATTATCATTTATCATTTTAATACAACTAGATGTAGGTATATACCAATAACTATTTATATTTAAATCATGTCCTTCTTGGCAAACAGCATATATAGGAGCTCCACATTCACAAAAATTCGAATCATAATGTATTTCTGCTCTACATTCCTTACATAATGGTACTTCATACGATTCACATTTTTCGCAATATGGTCTTGGTAGCTTAATAAACAAACTACTTTTATTAAGTATATCTTTTTTATCTTCTGGAACCATAATATTCTCTTCTGTTCCAATAGCTGAAATTATTTGTGTTAAAATCCAATTCATTTTCTCTTCTTCAACTTTTGATAATAAAGACCATTTTAATTTAAATCCTAATTCATCAAATATATCTTTTGCATTTTTCCCTTTTAAATTGTCTATCTCTTCAAAAATAATATTTATAGCCCCCTCTGTCCATGCAAACAATTCATTTGATGATAAATGTTTTAGTATTCCTATATTCCCTTTTTTTATATTATACCTAACTGTTGCCGTTGTTTTATCATATATTGGTGTTATATAGCTTCCTGACATATTGAATCTATCTTTTTTTATTCTATCCATTTCTTCTTTTTGCTGTTCTGTAAGTCCTTGTGAACGTGATATAGCTGTTTTTTCTCCATCTGCTCCTTGTAACACAATTTTACTCATAACACTATCATTAAATATTCTTGCAAGAGCACTATATGGAGGTTTTACAGCAGTTAAGCTTTTGTGTATTTCATATGTTAAAGAATCAGCAAATATTTTAGTCATTTTTTCATGTTTTACAATATATGCAACATAACTTTTATCTAATCCAATCCATGAACACCCCTTGTGTTGTTCCCATACTTGAGCTGATTTTCCTTGTTCATTAATATAATGGTAAATTTTGCTATATACATATATTAAGACTAATCTATCTTCAAATTGATCTATTTTTTGAATAGTTACTTTTCTGAACTCTGAATTTTCGCACCTAATTTCTTTACCTTCTAATTTTTTTATTACCTCAATATCAGAATCAGAAAGATTTTCATCAAAACGCCACAATGAAAATGTTACTCTATCTCCATATATATATTCTTCAATTAATTTGTCTATTTCCGCATTTACAATTAATTGTCTATTATCTAATTCTCTAATTATTTGAGACTTGTCTTTATTCTTAATATCTTCTTCTTTTATTCCTTTTCGTGTTGAATATTCAAATAACGCTTGCCACGGTAATGTATTTAGCTTGGAATATAATTCATCTGATACACTCATTAATTCACCCCCCATTATATCAGACTTTATTATACCAAAATCCTCCTTTATTATCAATATTTTGACAATTATTGCATAAAACAAATTAAATTTATATTACATTTTATCTAGTTTTTTATTGTTTTATATAAGTTCTTTTATGAATCTTATTGTAATCTTTGTAACGCCTAAAAAATAAGTAAAATTCACTAGTAATCATCAATATTTTGATATATAATAATCTCAATTAAATATGAAACTCTCACCCATGGTTATGCCTGAAAGGAGGTGAAAAAGGCAATGGCTGGGAGTATTGAAAAAAGAGGTGAAAATACTTATAGGTTAGTAGTATCTACTGGTAAAAATCTTGATGGATCTAGAGCAAGAAGAACAAAAACTATCCATGGAACTCGTAAAGATGCTGAAATTGCACTTGCAGAATTTGTTACAGAAGCTAATCGTGGATTAGTACCTGAAGGAAAGCCAGTAACTTTTGAAGAATTCTATCATATTTGGCAAATAAATTATGGTACAAAGGATTTAGCGCCATCTACTTACAACAGATATGTTGGAATGTTAGAAAGCAGAATTCTTCCATATTTAGGCTCTTTTACTTTAGAAAAAATTAAACCTACAGATCTTATGAAACTTTATGATATGCTAGAACAAGATACACAAATTAAAAGACTTGCTAAAAATAATGGTGAGCGTACTTTGAAACCATTATCTAAAAAGACTATTCTAGAACATCATAGACTAATAAGTGCAATGCTACACAAGGCTGTATATTGGCAACTAATACCTTATAATCCTGCAGATAGAGTTCAACCACCAAGAGCACCAAAAGCACAACGTAAATTCTACGATGATGAACAATGCAGAGTTCTTCTAAAAGGATTAAATGAACTTAAAGATAGCGAAATAAAATATAAGGTTGCTATTATTCTTACAGTATTTACTGGAGTAAGGTTAGGAGAATTAATGGGACTAGACTGGGAAAATATTGATTTCAAAAACAAAGAAATATCCGTAAATAAATCAAGTCAATATTTAGCAAGTACAGGAGTTTATACCAAGACACCTAAAACACCTAGTTCTTATAGACACATTTCTATACCTGATTCTGTCATTGAAATACTTGAAGAATATAAATTATGGTATGATAGTAAAAAAGAGCTTTGTGGCGAATTCTGGGAAGAATCTAATAGGTTATTTATACAAGATAATGGCAAACCTATGCATCCCGATACAGTAAGTAAATGGTTTGTTAAATTTGTTCAAAAGATAGGACTACCTTATTTGAATTTTCATGGTATTAGGCATACAAACGCTACTCTACTTATTTCACAAAATGTTGATGTAGCAGTTGTAGCTGCAAGATTAGGACATGCTCAAATTAGTACAACATTTAATTTCTATGTGCATCCACTCGCTTCTCACAATAGAAGTGCAGGTATAGTCTTGCAAAATTTATTAGTAGATAAAAACTAATATACTTATCAGCTAAAACTCTTGATTTCAATAAGTTCAAAAATTGCTTTTTTTAAGATTGTAAATGAGGATTTATGCTATTTTATGAGCTTTATAAAAGCTTGTGTCCCCAAGCTGTCCCCATTTACGTCAAAATTACGTCAGAGACAAAAAAATAAGAGTCTGCAATCTCTTGCGACTCTAGTTAATTTCTTGGTTGCGGGGGTAAGACTCGAACTTACGACCTTCGGGTTATGAGATCACATGCGGGAGAATCTTTATATTTTCGGTATATATTTTTTATTTATATTCAATAATTTCATTAAATCTATACCAATTATCACATAAAAAATAGTAACTACCTAATTTCTCACCCTAAATATAATTTTTTTATCAATATTTCTATTACTAATACAGTAGCATTTTATTCTACTCTATAATTTTTTAGCTATCACATTGAATATATGCCAATGCTTCATTTTACCTAAACCAGTAAAATCATCTTTTTCAACTTCTATAAATTCTATAATTTTAAAATTCTCAAACAATTCTATTACCTGCTCTCTTGTTAAGAAAGTCATCTCTTCTTTTATACTCTTCCATTCATCATTATTTCCGAAGAAATTACCAACAAAATATCCATCTTTTAAAATGCTATCATTTATCTTATTCCATAATTCTTTAAAATTATTTTTATTGCAGAACGGAAGAGTAAAATTAGCAACCACTAAATTATTCTTTTCCAACTCAATTTTCTCAAATTTTTGTCTTAAAAATTTAAACTGCTTCGATTCTTCTTTAGATAGTTTCGTTTTGATTCTAGATTCAATATCTTCCCTATCTATTGCTAATACATTCCAACCATTTTTTATTAAATATATTGTATCCCTTCCTGCTCCACATCCAAGTTCAACCGCATTGCCTGGTTCAATCTTTAATTCAATAAATTTTTTAACAATATAATTAGGATTTGCATCTGCTGTACTTTCATAATATTTCTCTATTTTTTTCATATGTTATACTCCCACAAACTCAATTTTCCTTTTGCTTCTATTGGTTCATCAAATACTTCTACATTTTCCAGTTGCCAACCATAATTTTCTTTAAAAGAACTATCTGTGTATATATCTGCATTTTCTTTTAATAACATCTCTTTAAATTCTGTTGACATTTTTATACAATCTACTAATCTAACTTTTCCTAATATTTTTCCTACTGGCAAATCTTCTGGAATATATTTTGCTAATCTTTTCATTGCCTCTTTATCTATTCCTTTTCCTGCATGTATTAATAAATCTCCTCTATATTTAGTTTGCCAACTTCTAAATTCAAATCTTTTATCTCCTTGCATTATTAGTGTTGCCCAAGGTTGTTTTATTGTTAATACTTTCATATTCTCTCCTATATTTTTCTCTCCTTAAGTATTTTCTTAAACAATTCCCTAGTATTATCATATGTAATTGTTTGCATTGCCTCATCAAAATCCAACCATTTTATATCATTCACTTCACATTCCTGTGCTTTTATCTCTCCACCTGTACATTTTGCAATAAATAGGACCACTTGTTTCAATGTTCCTTTATCTGTTACATATTCCATTGTATATCTTTTATTAGCATCAATTTCTACGTCTAAATTTGTTTCTTCTTTTACTTCTCTAATTGCAGTTTCAATTTCTGTTTCATCTTTTTCGACATGTCCTTTTGGAAATCCCCAATGCCCTTTGGTTTGTTTAATTAATAACACTTTATTTTTATTTATTATGATACATCCACAAGATTTCTCTCTTTCTTTATTAGTTTCACTTAATATCTTATTCAATTCTATTTCCTCCTTTTTAACAAAACAATTATATATATATCTATCGGTATGTCCAATTATTTATTTTTTTGATATCCTATTACTTTTAATGAATCTTTCGCATCCTCTATAAAATATCACAATTAATTGACTCTTGTCCTAATATATCCCCTTTATTATTAAATTTCTTAATTTTAGATGTTATTTTTTAATTATTTTATTTGTTCCAAACTTACTAATTTATTTTTTCTAAAAATCATTTTTAACAAACAAGGAGATGTTATATTCAAAATAGTATTATTGTATACTAATTTAACCTCTTCATTTACTTCACACCAATTTAATAAAAAGAATTTTATCGCTCCCCCGGTGACTTACAACAGCAATTTTATTTTCTTCATACTCTTTGAGTATTCTATTTAAAAAAATATTCATTCTTTTTCTTGTATCTTCTGCACTTTCACCATCAGAAGTCTTATAATTTCTGTCTAATAATTGTTCTTGAGATGGATCTCTTGTACTTTTGTCTTTCATAAATTTTCCTAATTCTTTTAAATTTCCTAATTTTCTTTCATTTAAGTTACTATCTAAATTAATAGGTAAATTATTAGTATTAGCAATATATTTTGCAGTTGCTTTTGCCCTTGTATAACTACTTGACCAAATAACGTCAACATTCTTTAACTCAGCATTTTCGCTTAATTTCTTTGATTGTTCTTCACCATATACAGACAATATTTCTTTTTCGTTAATTATTTGAGTTTCTTCATTTGTATTTCTAATTCCATTTTCAACAACAGTTTCAGCATGTCTAATTAAATAGATTATAGTATTTTCCATCTTCAATAACTCCATTTCTCATATAAAAAATTAATATGTTTAACTAATTTTTTCTTAATAACTCTGTATAATATATGACTTCCTTTTCTAATTTTTTCGCATATTCAATTTCTAAACTTGTGCTATCTCCAATATAATTATTTACATTCACAACTAAAATAGCATCAGATAATTCTATTCTTTTAAAATGTTCCTCTTTTAGTTTCGCTAATTGTTCTTCTGTTCTTTCAACATTCTCTATAATTGGATAAATAGGTGTCAAAATACAATTACCTAATAAAGCCATTTTTTCTGCAATTTCCATCATCTCTTTTTTGAATTTTAAACTTCCACATAACGTTATTATTTTCATTTTTTAAATTCTCCCTATCATTTTCCACAATTATACCACTCCCTGTGTACAAATCCAATACATTTATATTCATTTTTTAGTCAAATTAACCCAAAAGATCAAGAAAAAAGCAAATGCTAAAATCTAGCAAATGCTTATAATCTTTCATACCTACATAAAAAGCTTCTTTTCCATCTTTTCTAGCAGTAACTCCTGCTATTGCACCATATTTTTTATTTGATACACCATTACTATAAAATTTTCTCATATTCTTTTCTAAGTGATCATACAGTTTGAAAATATCTGGAATTATATACTTTATTTTTGCATATGGATTTTGCATAGAATTTCCTAATTCCTTATGAATATTTATATAATTTTTAATGCATTGTCATTTTCCTGTTTATGAAATTATTGGATTTTCATTTTTATCAGGATACTTATCAATATTAAATAAGTTTAATATTGATACTATATCTGTTACATCAATATCTCCATGCACTTCATCATCCTGAAATTCAATTGTGACTAAATCGTTTTTATTGTCATATTTTACTGATTTAGCAGAAATCGTTAATTCCCTATTTAACAAATAAAAATTGTTACTCTTTCCACTAAGTAATGATGCCCTTATTTTTTTGCAACTGCTGTAGTAAGTTTTTGTTCCCTTGGATTAGTTTCCATTGGAATATCTTTAAGAATGTCTTTTATATCACAAATCATTATATACATTTCTGAATTATCCATATAGTTGTTTAAATTGTAAAATGGATTTGGAATTTTCCTAAAAGATTTTGTTTTAAAATTTAAAACTTTCATTTTTTTCTCCCTTTCACATATAAGTGATTTTTTATTAGAATACACAATATCCATTGTCATTCTTTTTGCATTTTATAATTAATTTCTATTGAAGTAAACGCTATGTTAAAAAGGAGAAATTTATGAATATAAATGAAAAAATAGGTCTAAATATTAGAAAATATAAGGAAGAACAAGGGTACACACAGAATGATTTCGCAGAAGAATGTCAAATAAGTAGAGCTTATTATGGAAGGATAGAAAGAGGAGAACATAGTATAACAGTAGAAACTTCCTCTTGATTTAATCATTTATTATAATAAAATATTGACAATAAATTTTTTTCTAATATAATAAATATTAAATTATTACTTTACTAAAAACTTATTTTAATAATTATATGGAGGTCTTATATGTATAATCGAATTTCTATTGTTGGAGGATCTGGTAGTGGGAAAAGTACTTTATGTAATATTTTATCTAAAGAACTTAATTTACCTGCCATTCATTTAGACAGTCTAAACTATAAACCAAATTGGGTTGAACTTGATAAAAATGAAAGAGACAAAATTATATCTGCTAAATCTTCTGAAGAAAAATGGATAATTGATGGAAACTACAACAATACTATCAAAGAAAGATTTAATAAAGCTGACTTAATTATTTGGCTAGATTACTCTACTTTTTCTCAATTAAAAGGTGTTTTTAAAAGAATAATAACAACATTCAATAAGGAACGTCCTGAAATCCCTGGTTGCAAAGAACGATTAAATTTTACTTTTATAAAATATGTTGCTACATATAATAGAAAAAAACGTCCTTTGCTTTTAGAAAATTTAAAAGATATTTCTCCTGATAAAATATTAATATTTAAAAATCAAAAAGCTTTAAATAAATGGTTAATTGATTTTACACATAACAAAAATATTTTAAATAACATTAAAAACTAAAATTTTGTAATAAATCTTTTTTATTAGAATATAATATATTATATGACCCTACAACACTAAATTCTTTAATAATTTAATAAAATGTATTGACAAAGTACAGGTTTAGCCTTATAATAATAATTGTTATATCGCGGGGTGGAGCAGTTGGCAGCTCGTTGGGCTCATAAAATTGAGTCTACGAAAAAGTCAAATGCTTGATATACCGGGATTTTTTTGTTGCAATGCTTGATACTGTAAGAATTGCTAAAATGCAATAAGAAGAATTAAACAGAATTAAAACGAAATAAAAAGAATTAAAAAATAGAAAATTTATAAAAAAGTTAGGGAAAAATTAGGGATAAGTCAAAAATAAAAAAACAAAAATTAGGGAAAACTTTTTTCTTACTCTCTCTAGTGATACAGAGAAAGTAAATAAAAGATAAAAGTTACCCTCTTTTTTTTTGCATAAAATATTAGGGACAAGATTAAACAAAATATCTTTTCCCTATTTTTTCATTTTAAAGGTGGTGATAAAGTTGTTTTGGTTAGGATTAATAATTGGACTTGTATTAGGTGCTAATATAAGTCTTTTTTTATATGCAATGATAATTGCAGGAAAAGAAAGTGAAAGGAAAATGAATAATGACGAGAACTAATTTAGAATATTTAATAAAAAATACAGATTTATTTGAAGATGAATGTGTTTTAAAAAATTCACTTGCAATTAGTGAATCTGAATTAAAATCAATAATAAGTAAAGAATTAAAAAATATGGAAAATACTGAAATTAACGATTTTATTTCTTCCCTATTAGATTTATATAAAATAGAAATATTAAATCAAGACAAAAAGGCATATAGAAGTATAATTCAAGAAATAAAACAAGAAGATATAAATTATATAACAGAACATAGACACCCAAGAGGTAGATTTATAACTGTACTAAATGATAATATGGCAATGTATGTTTCCACAATTAATGACTTATCTGTGGAATATTATACTTCAAAAAACGAAATGATTGCAGATATAATATTAAAACAATGTTTTAGTGTAAAATATGATTCTAAACAAAATAATATTTCTATTAATGCTACAGTAAAGTCAGCAGATTATGTATTTAGTAAAGAAATACTTAAATACATAAAAGAAAATATAAATGATATAACAACAGAAATATTAAAAAGAAATATATTATTAACATATAAAAATCAAAATAATTATGACTTATTCAAAGAATATTTAGAAACTACAGTACAAAATATTTTTTCTACTAAAACAAATGAAATGCCTAAAAATATAAAAGTTGGAGATACAATACAAACAAAATATTGTGATACTGCTAAAGTAATAGGTATTAACCCAATAAATCAAACATTAAAACTAGATACAGAAATACAAAATGATATTACTGTATTTACAGATATTATAAGTTACAAAAATGAAGATATTATAACAAAAATCATATCTCCACAAGAAGATATGGAAATGGAAGTATAGCAAATTATTTTAAGGACGTATAGTTCTTATTTTTTTGCTTTAAAGGAGGATGAAAATAATGATTTTAGCAAGTCTTTTAGCAAGTAGTAAATATATTATAGTCAATAAAGATTTAATACAAATATTAGGACTAAATGAGGCAGTAATATTAGGAGAATTATGTAGTGAATATAGTTACTGGGCCAATACTCAACAATTAGAAGATAATGAATACTTTTACTCAACAAGAGAAAACATACAAAAAAATACTGGAATTAATGCACATTTTCAAAGGATTGCTATGAAAAACCTAGAAGAAAAAGGAATAATTACTACAAAGAAAAAAGGAATACCATGTAAAACATATTATAAAATTGATGAGGTAAAAGTTATTGAGTATTTAAAAAAGGCTCAATTATTCCCAGAAAATTCAGATGTTCACGAGATGAACGACAAGACATCAACAGAAGAAACAACAAGTAAAAAACAAGAAGAACAACAAGACATCGATAAGGTCGACACAAATAATAATAATATAAATAATAAAAAAAATAATAATGAACAACACACACACGAGGAAAGCACAAAAAAGCAATTTGCTGAAAAAGTGTTTATGGAACAAAAAGAATATGATGACTTGTTAAAAGAATTTGGAATTGACTTAACAAAACAATTAATAGAACAATTAAATTTATATAAAATGGCTAAAGGAAAATCTTATGATAATGATTATGCAGCTATATTAAGATGGGTTACTACTAGAATGCGAGAAATAGAAAAAGAACAACAAAGCTATAATAACTTTAAAAATAAACAAAAATCAAATAAAAATCAATATTCAAATTATGAACAAAGGAAATATTCCCCAGAATTTCTAAATAGCCTTATGTGTAATTTGAATTTTGAAGATAAAAATACGGAGGTAAATGAAAATGAGAAATATATTTAAAAAATATTATGAAATGTCAAATGATACAAAGGAAATGTTAGCAGAATTATATATGCTCCATGAACTTGAAAATTTAATACCAGAATATGAAAACCTTGATATATCAAGTATGAAAGATGAAGAAACAATAGTAAAAACTGCAATAGAATGTTGGTATTATAGCAATCTTGATGGTGGAGAAATAATTAGAAGAATTTTAGATATTTTAGATTGTAGAGATATTAGTGTAGATGATTTAACACAAATTGATACAGAATATCTAATTGAGCTAATTACGGAAGACAATACGGATTTTAAAGAAGATCCTAATAAAAATATTATATTATCAGAGTTTGTATATAAAAATTATAAATGTGCATTTTTTAGAGATGGAACAAGATTAATACTAACATTTGAAAAAAATAATCATGTTGAAGTATGTATTTTTAACACATTTGAGGAAATTCTATGTTTTGTTATAGATAATAAATTAGATTTAAAGAAAATCCCTATTGAACAGTAATACGTATAATAAAATACAAAAATATTTGTATAATTACAAAAACATAGATAAAACTATAAATACTATAAAACTTGATATGATAGATTATAATTATCTAGGTTACAATAATTGGCTTAAAGCTATATCTAATAATGGGAAAACATTAGAAAATAATATTATAGATATTGAGAATAACCGTAAGATTTTAAAACTACAAAAATGGAAAAAGTTGATTAGTGAAATACTAAAACATTATAAAGAAACTGATAATATAAAATATCAATATATTTGCTTAAAATATTTTGAAAATAAAACCATTGAAGAAATACAAAACAAATTAAAATTAAATAAAAAAGAGCAAAGAGATATGCAAATAGTTATACTGCAGCATATCTTTTTGTATTCAATAAAAAAGAAATTATTAAAATATGAATAATGAAAAGGAGAATTTATGGCGAGATATATTATAAAAATATGGGAAACAAAAGATGAAAGAGAACAGGGAATATCAGATATTATTGAAAGCAATTTATACGATATTCAAAATACTATAGAAAAAGCAAAAAAATTAGCACAATCACAAAACTATAATGCACTAGAAGTTCAAGATACAAAACAAAAAATTACATATTATTCTTATACTCCAGAAGGAGAAAAGTCTTTTGAAGATGAAATAGAAAATGCAAAAATTCAAGAAAAAATTAATAAATATGCAAAGTTAGTATATAATAATGAACTTCAAGATAATGGCGAAGATGTATCAGGTTTGGTATCGAATGTAGTTGAACATTTAAAAGATATTAAAAAATATTTTAAAACAAATGAGTCTGAATTAAGTCAAGAAGAAATTGATTATATTATTGAAGAAACAGATGAATTAATAGAAGAACTAGAACAAAACTATGATTATGAAGATTATATTTCATTATTCACACATCCAATGTCTGATTCTTATTGCATAAATACTGAAATTAAAAACGTATTAGATGATTTACTTGATTATTATGAAAGTAAAATTGAAATAATGGAATTTGGAAAAGTAAATATTAAAGATGTAGTAAATTATTATTTTGATAATAAAGGTATTAAAAATTTAGAGGACTATGGAGCTGACAGAGATGGAGAGGCTATGCCCACTATTTCAAGTATGTATGAAGATATATTAGAAAATTTAAAAATAAATTATGAAAATATTTTTTCAGATGATGTAAGTGCTGGAAAATATACAACAATAATTGAATTTGATGATAACCATAAAATTCAAGTTGATACAAAATCTAGATATAGTGCTAAAGATATATATGATAATGTTCAAAGCATAAAAAATTCATATAAAGATTATTTGCACGAAAAGAAAATAGAGAAAATAGAAAAAATAAAACAAATAGATTTAAAAGAAATTATGGCAAATCATTATTCTTTTAACAATTTTGGAAAAGTAGCAGATCCAAATGAATATAAAACAATTAATAAAAAGTCTCTCTTTTCAACAATGTATGAGAAAGTATTAAAAGGAATCGATATAGATGTTGCCTTTGTTACTATTGATGAACTTAATAAAAATAGATATAAGACAACTGTAATGTTTCCAAATGGATATTCAGACTATTATTACTCAAATGATTTATGTAGTGAAGAAACAGCAATAAAAAATATTGAAAATATGAGAAATTCATATATTAAAATGGAACAAGAAATAGAGCAAAATGAACAAGATATGGAAATGGAATAAAAAAATTTGAAAATGGGCTGAAAACAAAAAAATAACATGCTAATATTAAATTAAGGAGGTATAAGTGGAACAAATACAAGATATTAAAGAGGCAGTAGAATTATACAATAAGGGATTATCAAATTTAATTGGTAACTCTAGTGAATGGAATGAATTTCTAAAATTCAATTCTAAATTCTATAAATACAAATTCCACGAAAATTTATTACTATATGCTCAAGACAAAAATATAACAGCTTGTGCAACATTTGATGAATGGAAAAAAGTTGGTAGATATGTTAAACCTAAACCTTATTCTAAAACCTTAAAAACAATATATCAACAAAACGGTAGATTATATTTAAAATCTATATTTGATGTAAGTTCAACTAATAGTAAATATGATATAGATTTTAAATTATGGGAAACTACTGAAAATGACGCATTTGAGATATTAACAAATAAATTAGATATTCAGTCTGAAAATATACAAGGAGAATTAAGTAATGTAATTAGTTCATATTTAAGTGATTTACTAACAAATAGCGAATTTATTGAAAGACTAGAGTTACCACAAGAACAAATATACAATGATAACTTTCTTGGTGCATTTTTTGAAAGTGTAACAGCTATTGTATTAAATAGGTGTGGTGCAGAATATGAGCCAAACCTAAACAATTATGAAAATATTACAGATGTTCAAGTATTAAAAAGATTAGGGTATATAGTAAACAAATGCAGTTACGATTTGATTAGAATTGTAGAATTAGAAATTAAAGAAAGATTAGAAAGAAAAGAATGGGAGGAATTATTTAATGAAAGAAATAATATTAAAGAAAATGAGCAAAACATTGGAGGAAACAAGACCGATGAAATATCAAGACTTGATAATGGAAGGGACAATCAACGAAGTGTTGGAGAGCAACTCACAAGAGATAGCAAGTCAGGAACAAAGAATAGAAGAACAATTAAGAATAAAATATCAAAAGCCAGATACAGACGAGTTCATAGCACTAGCACAATACGAAAATATGATACGCAGTCTAAAAATGGAATTGATAGGCAATATGATAGAAGAAAAAGTAAAAGCAATGTAGGTTATGAAGATGGAGTAGTACAAACTACTCTTTTTAATTTGCCACAAATTAATGAAGAATCTAAAAAACAAACACCAATAGAAAGCACATTTTCAGGTTATAAAGTTGGAGATTTAGTTTATTTAGAACACGATAAACCACAATATATTAGAAAAATTGATATTGAAAAAAATCAAGTTTTAGTTAGTATAAATCCTAATACATACGCAATATTACAAAGATATTCCATACCAGACTTTGAAGATAAATTATATAATAACTCATTAAATGAAAAAGTTATAGAAGATAATAAACAAAATGATTTAGAAAAGTTAGCAGAAATAACAGATATAAACCCTTTTGTAGAAACTGAAGAAATTATAGAAACACCTCTCCCACCACCACCATTTAAAATTTCTGATGACTTAAAAAAAGATAGCATTGGTTTAAAAAAGAAATATGAAGAAAATATAGCAGCAATAAAATTATTAAAACAACTAGAGTATGAAGATAGAGAGGCAACAGATGAAGAAAAAAATATACTTGCAAAATATAATGGCTGGGGTGGACTTTCTAAAGCATTTGAAGAAAGCTCAGAACAATACTATGAACTAAAAGAATTATTAACTCCAGAAGAATTTAATAGTAGTAGAGAAAGTGCATTAACTTCTTTTTATACAGAGCCATATATAATAGATTTTATGTATAAAGCTATACAAAGATTTGGAATAAATGGCAAATGTAGAATTTTAGATCCATCTGCAGGAGTAGGAAATTTTTTGGGTAGAATACCAACAGAACTTGAAAACAGTAAAATAACTGCTATTGAAAAAGATAATCTAACAGGTAGATTACTAAAAAAGATATATACAAATGCTGATATTCAAGTAAAAGGTTATGAAGATACGAAATTAAATAATAACTATTATGATATTGCTATAAGCAATATTCCATTTGGGGATTTTGGAGTTTTTGATAGAAATTATGATAATAGTTTAAAAATACACGATTACTTTTTTGAAAAGACACTCGACAAAGTAAAACCTGGTGGAATTGTAGCTTTTATAACAAGTAGATTTACTCTTGATAAAAAAGATAACAAAGTAAGGGAATATATTGAACAAAAAGCAAATTTTATAGGTGCAGTAAGACTACCAAATACAGCATTTAAGCAAATTGCAAATACAGAAGCAGTATCAGATATTATATTTCTACAGAAAAAAGGAAAAGAACTAGAATATAAAGAAAATTGGATTGATACTTATGAGATAAGAGATGGTATAAATATAAATGATTACTTTGCGAGTAAAAGATATATGATTAAAGGCAACATTGACTTTACTACAAATCAATATGGAGATACATTAGATATTATACCTAATGGAGATTTAAAAGAACAACTAGAAGATACTTTAAAAATGTTACCTAGTGATATAGTCAGTATGGAAGATTTAGGACAAGTATATACAGAAGAACAGGGAGAATCAATACCTGTAGGAGAGCAATATAACAATGTAAAAGATTATACTTATACTGAAATAAATGGAAAAATTTATTATAGAATTAACGACTATTTATATGAACAAAATAAAAATCAAACAGCTATTGAAAGAATAAAAGGACTTATAAAAGTTAGAACAGCTTTAAGAAACTTAATAGATATTGAAAATAAAGATGTTTCAGATATAGATATAATTCCATATCAAACAAAATTAAATCAGATATATGATGAATTTGTTAAGAAATATGGGCATATAACAGATAAAGGAAATGAGCTAGCTTTTAGAAATGACGCTGACTACCCTCTTTTAATATCATTAGAAAAACAAGATAAACAAACAAAACAAATTACAAAAACAGATATATTTACTAAAAGAACAATAAAACCATATAAAGAGATTACACAGACTGACAGTGCAAAAGATGGTTTAATTGCAAGTATTAATCAACGTGGAAAAGTAGATATTAAGTACATTATGAAACTTTGTGGAAAAGATTATGATACTGTAATTAATGAATTAAAAGGACTTATATATCATAATCCTGAAACAGCAAAAATGGGAATTGATGAAGATTTGGCAGGATGGGAAACTGCTGACCAATACTTATCTCGGAAATGTTGTAGAAAAATTAAGAATAGCAGAAAGATATGCTCAAGAAGATAATCGTTACGAAGAAAATGTATCAATATTAAAAGAAATTCAACCGGCTAGAATACCAGCCAGTGATATTGAAGTAAAATTAGGTGCAACTTGGATTCCAGAAGAATATATAACACAATTTATAAAAGAAAAATTCAAATTAGAAGATAAAGAAATATCAACTATATATCAAAAAAATTTAGGTAAATGGTTTTTAGATATAAGAGGTTACTGTAGTAATGTTGAAGTAAATACCATTTATGGAACAAATGATGTTAATGCACTAGATTTAACAATTGACGCATTAAATTTACATGCTACAAATGTTTACGATAGAATTGATGATAAAAGTGTTATAAATAAGGAAAAAACAATGTTAGCAAGGCAAAAGCAAGATTTAATAAAAGAAGAATTTAGAAATTGGATTTTTGAAGATACAGAAAGAAGAAAAGTATTAGAAGATATTTATAATAGACAATTTAATTCAATAGTAGATAGAGAATTTGATGGAAGTCATTTAACATTTCCTGGTATGAATCCAACAATAACATTATTACCACATCAAAAAAATGCAGTTGCAAGAATATTGTTTAGCGAAAACTCTACCTTACTTGCTCATGTTGTTGGAGCTGGTAAAACTTATGAAATGATAGCAGGTATAATGGAAATGAAAAGACTTGGAATTGCTCATAAACCTTTGATAATTGTACCAAATCATTTAGTACAAGAAACTGCTAAAAGCTTTTATGAACTCTACCCTAACGCTAATATTTTGATAGCAAACAAAGATGACTTTCAAAAACAAAAGAGAAGAATATTTGCAGGAAAAATTACTACTGGAGAATATGACGCTATCATTATGGCACATTCTTCTTTTGAAAAAATGCCTATGAGCAAAGAAGTCGAAGAACAACATATTAATAAGCAAATTGCTGAAATTATAGAGGCACAATCAGATTTAAAGAATCGCTCAACAGTAAAGCAATTAGAAAGTGCAAAACAAAGATTAGAAAAAAGATTAAAGACTCTATTAGAATCTAAACCAAAAGATAATGTTATAAATTTTGAAGAAACAGGAATTGACTATTTAATAGTTGATGAAGCACATTTATTTAAGAATTTAATGATACAAACAAAGCTGAATGATGTAGCAGGTGTAACAGGTGCAAGTTCTCAAAGGGCTTCAGACCTTTATATGAAAACAGAGTTTTTATTAGATAAACAAAATGGAAAAGGGGTAGTTTTTGCTACAGGAACACCTGTGTCCAACTCTTTATCAGAACTATATGTAATGATGAAATATTTAGAGCCACACATTTTAGAAAAAATGGGAATATATAGTTTTGATGAATGGGCCTCTACTTTTGCAGAGGTTACAAATTCTTTAGAATTAGCACCTAGTGGAAATGGTTATCGTGTTAGACAAAGATTATCAAAATTCCATAACCTACCAGAGTTAATGTCAATTTTTAGAATGGTAGCAGATATAAAAACAAAAGAAGATTTGAATTTGCCTGTACCACAAATAAAAAATGGAAAGCCAACAATTATAGCATTAGAGCCTAGCAATGAATTAGAAGAATATATGCAAGAAATAGTTAAAAGGTCAGAGGCAATACAAAGAGGTAATGTTGATCCAAAAGAAGATAATATGTTGAAGATAAGTAGTGATGGAAAAAAAGCAGCATTAGATTTAAGGCTTGTAGATTCAACACTTGGAGAAACTAAAAATTCAAAGGCAAGAGCAGTAGCAGAGCAAATATATAAAAATTGGGTTGAAGGAAAAGAACAAAAATTAACTCAAGTTGTTTTTTGCGATTTATCTACTCCAAATGCAGATAGATTTAATGTATATGATGAAATAAGAAAGATATTAATTGAAATGGGTATTCCTGAAAATGAAATCGATTACATACATAACTCAAAAACAGATATACAAAAAACAAAAACATTTCAAAAAGTTAGAGATGGAGAAATTCGTATATTTTTAGGCTCTACTAATAAAATGGGAGCTGGTACAAATATACAAGATAAATTAAAAGTATTACATCATATTGATGCTCCCTGGAGACCATCAGACATAGAACAAAGAGAACGGAAGAATATTAAGGCAAGGCAATATGAATAAAGAAGTGGAAATAATAAGATATGTAACAAAAAAGAGTTTTGATGCTTATGTATGGCAAATATTAGAAACAAAGCAGAAATTCATATCACAATTATTTGCAGGTAGCAAAGAAATAAGAACTATGTCAGATATAGATAATACAACAATGAATTTTGGAGAAATAAAAGCAATTGCTACAGATAATCAAGAAATTATGGAAAAATTTGAAATTGATATGAAAGTTCAAGCATTAAAACTAAAAGAGCGAAATTATAATAATCAAAGATATACTTTTGAAGATAAGTTAAAAATTTCTTTGCCAAAGCAAATTGAGAAAGAAAATGATTTTATTGAAAAATGTAAAGAAGATTTAGAAATTAGAAATCAAGAAACACCACAAGAATTTAGTATAGAGTTAAATAGCAACGTATTTAATGACCAAAAAGAAGCAGGCGAAGAAATAATAAAAAGTGTAAACAAAAATATTGATAAAGATATATTATACGAAATAGGAAAATATAGAGGGTTTACACTATACCTAGTAAATAAATATAATGATACAGAAATTCATTTTGCTAAAAATGGTAAATACTATGTTCGTTTAGCACAAATACCTAGTTTGAATATTCAAAGATTAGATGAAGAATTAAACAATTTTGAAAATGAAATTGAGCAAAGTGAACAACGAATAAAAGGTTATAAAAGAGAGATGGAACAATGTAAATTGGAATTAGAAAAGCCATTTGCAAATGAAGAAGAATTAAAACAATTATTACAACGTCAATCAGAATTAAATAATAAATTAAATTTAGATAACAAAAAAGATGAGCCAATTTTAATTGAAGATGAAACAAAAGAAGAAAATCAAGAAAGTGAATATTCGCAAGAATGCGAAGAAATGGAGGAATATGATTAAATGTCAGAAAATAAAACAATGAAAGAGCCTTTACCTGTATCATTTACAGATAAGGGCTTTATTAATTCAAAATTTTTAAAGCAATATGACCTAGAAGGTCAAATATATATATTAGAGTATATGTTAAGAAAAGAACAATGGAAAATTGAGAATGATAAAATTATTTTTCCAAGTATAACAAATGATATTCAAATGAAACAAATTACAAAATTACAAGAATTAGATTTAAAAGATTTTTATTTTGATATAAGAGCAGATGAAGTCAACAGATGTTCACTAATGGGAATAAACTCACAACTTCGATTTATACAAGTACAAAAGAAGAAAATACAAGATGAAAAAGAAAATGTAAAAAGTGAAATTAAAGAAAATAATTTGAACAATGAAGATATAGAAATGGAGGAATAAAATTTGGAACAAAAAGAACAACTTTGTAAATATTATTCAGAATTATTTTTTAAAATGCTACTAAAAAAAGCATACAGAAAAGTAAATTTGAAAGACATTAAAATTACACACAATATTAGTGATACAGGTGTTTTAAATATCATTGCTACAGATGGGCATTATAGTTATGATATGTATATACATAAATTAGAATATAAAAGTAAATCTATCGAGGTATTTGAAATAAGCAGATATAGTGAATTTAGTACATATAGCAATACTAAAATATTTAATCAAGTTACTCTTGAAGAAATAAAATAATTTAAAAGTAACCTAAACTATAAAGAATTGAGGTGGTTAAATTGAAAATATAAATATAAATTGGTAAAAAGCAAATAGCTTTATTTTTTTTGAAAAAGGAGGTTTCAAATTGTTTGGAATTAATAATATTCGAAAAGAACAAGAATTAGTAAGAACAATGATATTAGAAGAAAAAATTAGACTATACCCATTTAAAGATGTTTATAGAGTATATGGAGATACTTTTGAAAACAGAGCAGCACTAAAGAAAGTAGGAATTGCTTTTAAAGAACAATATGATGGTGTAGTAATCACTAAAGCAGATTTAGATAAATTTTTGGAAAATGATACTCCTGTTAGAATGAAAATTAATCAAGTAATAGAACAGTCAAAGCAAAATAGCAAAGACGCTATAGCACAAAGTATTGTAAATGAAGAATTATCACTATATCTAGCAAATGGCACATATAAGGTTTATGGTGCAAAAATGAATCAAAAGAAAGATTTATATAATGCAGGCTTTGAGTTTAAGGAAACAGATTCTGAATTACATACTAAAAACTTTACAATGAGTAAAGAAGATTTTGAAAAAACATTTAGTCCACAAGTTATAGAGTATGTAGATAAATTTAATAAAAAGAAAAATTATCATAAGCAATTAAATGAAAGCCATACAATAGAAGATAATGAACAAGAAATGGAGAGTGCATAATGAAAAATATAAAAATGTTAATTAGTAAAAATGGTTTTGAAAAATTAAAAGTTCTTATGGAAGAATGGTATTTAACAGAGTGTATTGTAAATAATAGTTCAGAGGTTGATGATGTAAATATAATCAATAAACCTACTCTATTAGAAAAATTACACGATTTAATATATTTTAGAAAAGACAATTTAAAAGAATATGATATAGATTTTTTAGAATTATAATTAAGAGAATTAAAAAATAAAAAAGATATACCTTATTGTTACATTTTGAGTGAAAACAATAGGGTATTTTCAATAGTTGAAAACAAGTTATCTTGTGAGAAAATAAAAGAATTTCAAAATGAAAATAGCTTTGAAATGGAATAGGAGGAATAATTTTGTCAGATGTAAAAATGCCAAATCTACAAGCAGTTTTTGGTGGAAATAAAATTACAGAAAATAAGTCTGTTATAGAAGAAAAGCCACAAGAAACAAAGCAAGAAACTGTAGATAAAAATACAGATAAATTTGAAAAAATATTAAATCTAAATATAAATAATTTAATTGAATTTAAAGAACATATATTTAATGAAATATCAGAAAATAAATTTGAAGAATTAGTAGAAAGTATTTCTCAAAATGGTGTGCTTGATCCAATTATAGTTAGAAAAAGTACAGATAATAAATATGAAATAATAGCAGGACATAATAGAGTTAGAGCATGTAAAGCATTAAATATGCAAACAGTACCAGCAACTATAAAAAATGTAGATGATGATACAGCAAAACTTATAATGATAGACACAAATATCAATAGACGTGATAAACTATTACCTAGTGAATTAATGAAAGCATATTCAATGAAAATGGAAATATTAAAAAATTATAAAGGTGGACAACCTGTCCACAATGAAGGAAACTCAACGGAGAGTAATAAGACAAGAGAAAAAATCGCTGAGCAAGAAAATGTTTCAGGCAGACAAATTGCTAGATATTTAAGATTAAAAGAACTAATACCAGATATTTTAAGATGTGTAGATAAAGATTTGATACCATTTTTAGCAGGTGTAGAATTATCTTATTTAAAAAGCCAAGACCAAGAAACTATAATATCAATTTTAAATGATAATCCTACATTGAGAATTTCAGTAAAACAATGTGAAATGTTGAAAAATAAAAAAGATAATTTGACAGAAGATTATATTTTAGATGTATTAAATAAAAAGACTGCAAAGCAAAAACCTAAATTCACAGGAAAAGTAAAACAAAATTTAGTAACAAAATATAAAGATAAATTTAAAAATGATGATGAATTTACTGAATTAATTGAAAAATTGCTAGAAAACTATTTTAATTCTACCGTAAATTAGGCATACATTTGTAATACAAATTTTAAAAAGTAATACTTGTTGAGGGCTTTGCCCTCAAGCAGTTCGGGAGTGTATGTAATACACCTATTCTTGCACTACAGTGGTCGAGTAAAAGCAAAGGAGAATAGCAACGCTATGGAAGAAAAAAATAAGCGATATAAAAGAATATCATTCTTTATAGATACTAAAAGCAATGACGCATTAGACAAGCTATCTGCTAAAAGCGACTTGAATAAGTCTGAATTGATTAGGAATTTTGTTGCAGAAGGATTGACAGTAAAAACTACTAGAGATGACCTGGATTTCATCTGTAAAGTCATTTCAAAGCAAATAGAAGCAACATTAAAGAAAGATATAGAAAGAATTGTAAGTTTAATTATTAAAGATATATTATCTTCTCAAAATACGAATTACTTATGTGTGGAATTGTTAAAAGAAAAAAATAATTTGATGGACATAAGAGAGATAAAAGAAAAAGCTGAAAGATATGCCATAGAATATCTCAAAAACAAAAATAAATCTAATTGAAAAATATTCCAATTTATGGTAAAATATATCTAGTTAGATTTAGGAGGTCTTGCCTATGAAAACATATAATGAAATTGAAGAAAAACAAGAAGAATATAATCAAAAATATGATAGTTTGGATAAAAACGATGAAAAAACAAGAGAAGATAGAATTATCTTTGGACATTGGATTGATTTTCTAGATGATTTACTTGATTGGAATATCTTAGATTATGCTGAGAAAATAGGATTTGATTTTGAAAAACATGATGATATGTTTGAGATAACAGAGGAAGTAAAAAAAGAAATTATAATAAAAGAAGAGCAAGCAGAAGAAGAATTAAAAATAAAAGAAAAAATTTGTCAAAAATACCCTTATGGAAGTTGCAGAAATAAATGGTGGATTAATGGCATTAATATAGATATGCTTGAAAGAGATATCTTAAGATGGATATTAGAAAGATAATACCCTATTTAGCATTTATTTATGTGTTTTAAGTTTCCTGTTAATTAAATTAAAATATTTATTAATGAAATGAGTAAAATTATATAATTACTATGATTTTTGGACAAAAAACAAATTTAATAAAAATTTTGAAACTTTTATTAATGTTATAAGTATGTATTTTTGAAAGTGGGAATGAGCAAATGGAGCAAGATATAGATAAGAAATTATACAATGATTATTTAAGAGGAAATACACAAGCATTCGAACTACTTTATTTGAGATATAAAAATAAAATTCAATATTTCATTTTTAATATAATAAAAGATTATCAAAAGGCAGAAGATATAACACAAGATGTATTTTTCTATGTGCTAAAAAACAAAGTGAGAGATGACCACAGTTTTAAATATTATATTTATTTAATAGCAAAGAGTAGAGCAATTAGTTATTTAAATACCGAAAAGCGTAGAAGTGAAATAACTGAAAGATATTTATCTAATGAATCAGAAGAACTTGAAAAAGATGTTCTAGATATTATATCAAAAAATGAAGAAAAAAAAGAATTAATAAATTCTATTGCTAAGCTAGATGATAAATATAAAAATGTGCTATATCTAAACAAAATTGAAGAATTATCTTATCAAGAAACAGCCAGTATACTAAACTTGCCATTATCTACTGTAAAAACTAACATATATAGAGGTAAAAAGGAATTAAGAAAAATTTTAATACAGAAAGGATTTAAAGAAATGAATAAGATGTCAAAAACAATATTAATAGTATTAATTGCAGGAATTTTATTAACAGGAGTAGCCTATGCAGTAGTACGACTTTATAATAATTTTGAATATACTACAGAAATTAATTTTAATGATTTTGAATTTAGTAATGGATTTTATTATAAGAAAATATATTCATATAGTGACTATTTAAACTACAAGGAAGAATTTAATCAAATTTTAGCAGTAGATGAAAATGAGTTTAAAGAAAATTTTATGATTATAATAGTAACAGAAAGCCAAAGATTAAGTGGGTTAGCATTAGATAGTTATAATAACATTGATGATACTCTACAAATAAATTTAATAGAAGATAAAAATGTCGATGAAAATAAGCCAACAGGAAATGCAATATTAATAAAAAAAGAAATGGATAGGGAAAAAGTTAATATTGAAAAGACAGCCAAAAATATGAATATGCAATCTTACATAAATATAAAAGAATTGCCATCTAATTATAGTAAAGAACAGGCTATCGAAGATAAGTGTTTGGTAGTAGATCAAATTGAAATGAAAACTTATAATAAAGAAATCTTAGACAGTTTTGTTTCTAATGTTAATAATAATAAAAATTGTAATATTAGAATATATCAATTAGAAGGAACAGAGAATATCTTTATTCAAGATATAGAATATGTTGCAGGAGAAAAATTTAATATTTGTTATGACTATACAAGAAGAAAAATCTCAAAAGGATTGAATTATGAAACTGATGAGATTTATACCACTAAAATAGACAGTAAACAATTAACAAGTTTTCAAAAACCTATAACATTATATAGTATCACAGATGATAAAAATAATTTTGAATTCGGAATATACTAAATAACAAAAACACTTATTAGCTTAAAGCTAATAAGTGTTTTTGTTTGCAAAGGAGGCGATAGAACTATTGTCATTTGATGTTTTCTCACAAGTCAGATGTCCTTCCCCTAATAAAAAAGATACAGCAATAAAAAATTATAAGCATATTTTTTATATTTCAAATAGAACACATTGTCTAAAAAATGAATATGGCAATACCCTATTTGGGACAATATATGATTTTGAAGATATTGAAAAGACTGATAATAATAAAATTGCAAATTACATATATGGAAAATCCAAAAGTAAAACTAATATGTATCGTGGAATCGTATCACTTGCAGAAAAAGACGCTATTGAGCAAGGGTTAACAGATAAAGAAGGTTGGGAAACAATGTTTATAGATAGTGTTTCGCAAATAGCTAAAAATCTTGGTATAGCATTTTGCAATTTAGAATGGGTTGCTACAGTACATTATAAAAAAGGTAATCCCCACCTACACTATGTTTTATGGGACAGAGAACAAAAAGTGAAAGCTCCTTTTATAAAAGTTAGTACACAACACAAAATAAGAAATGCATTAAAAAGGAATATATACAAAGATTATTATATTGAAATGATGAATAATAAAAATCAAACTAAAAAAAATATGAGAAATGAACAAATAAGGAAAGAGTTCAAAGCAATTGATAAAAATTATTGTAATAGCAAAATAGCCTATATTAATTTAGGCAAACAGTTAGTAAAAGATTTAAAAGAGGATTTAAAGACAATCAAAAAAATGTTACCTACAGATGGGCGACTTAACTATGCTTTTATGCCAGATACTGTAAAAGAAAAAATTGATGAATTTATAGATAAGTTAATTGAAAATAATTTTGATTGTAAAAAAAGTTATGACAGTTATATAGATTCATGGAAAAAGATAACAGAATTTTATGAAAGTATCTACAAAGAAAAAATGCTATATCATGCTGATATAGAAGCACACAAAATTTTAGGAAATCAGCTATTACGATATTTTAGAGATGAGCGATATTTGCATTATAGTATTGAACAAATACTACAAGACTTATATTATGTCTTATCTCAAAATGAGGAAAGAGAAAAAAGTTTTTTACAAATGTATGTATTTAACAAAGATTTATCAATATATGCTAAAAGGGAATATGCTTTTAAGCAGAAATTCAGTAATCATATAGAAAGAGGTATGTAATGGGACATGACAGTAACTTTATGAGAATAATGTATTGTTCCCCTGATAAAGAACCTAAAGTATTAAAAATTTCTAAAGAACTAGAGGAATTATCAAAATTAATGAAAACACAGTTTTTTGAAACAACTATGTATAAAGGAATGATTTTAGTATATGACCCTAGAGGAATTTTAAAATATTCAAAAATACAAAAGTTAGATGGACTTAATTTAAGAGGTCCTTTTATTTTTTGTCGGAAATGATACATTAGAACTTGATTTTAAAAGTTTAAATATTGAAGAAATTAGATATTTAGAAAAACATTTAACAAAAGAATGTGAACAAGAAAATCAAAAGCAAATTGATGAAATAGAAATGTGAAAGGAGGAATTTTTATAAACTATAAAAAGGTATTAATAATTGTGATAGTTTCATTACTACTAATACCATTAAGTATAATATTTTCTAGTATAATTCATTTTCAATTATCAAAAATGGATTTTATTTTAGATATTTTAACAATGATAAAAAGTATAATTTCAAATAAAAATCACTTACTATTATTTATCTTCACACAAGCATTTGTAGAGTTTTTTATATTATATTTATTTTTATTTAGTAAAAAGAACAATTTATCTACAGAAACAAATGCTATAACAAAAAATATAAGAACACCTAAAATATATGGTAATGGACAACATGGTACTGCTAGATGGAGCAGTAAAAAAGAAGTATTAAAAAAAGCTACTGTAAATACACTAAAAACTACTAGAGATGGAAAAATCAAAAAAGCCAACTTTTCAAAGGGTGGTTTAATAGTAGGTTTAGATAAGAAGAAAAATGAAAATAAAATTATTTGCATTTCAGAAGATTATCATTCTTTGATTATAGGTAGTACAGGTGCGGGTAAAACTAGACGTTTGCTACTACCTAGTGCTATGAATTATGCTTTATCAAGTACCTATGGAAAAACTAAAAATAGTTTAGTATTGACTGATCCAAAAGGCGAATTATTTCAGTACCTTTCCCCCTACTTTAAAAGTTTGGGTTATAAAATTATAACAATAGATTTTAAAAATCCTTTAAAGTCAACTAGATATAATTTTTTGTCGCCAGTCATTGAAGCCTTTAGAAATGGAGATATTAGAAAAGCTGAAGAATACTGTTGGGACATTACTCAAGCATTAGTACGGAAATGAAGATACTAAAATGGAAAAAATATGGAAAGATGGAGAAATGAGCATTATTGCAGGTACTATAATGACAGTTGTAGCAGAGAATATGGACAAACCTCAATACCAAAATTTAACTAATGTTTACACTTTTATATCGGAAATGTGTAGGTCAGAAAATGGAAAAATGCCTATAAATTATTTTATAGAAAATTTACCACCAGACCACCCAGCAATTAATATTTTTGGTATTGCTCGTATCGCACCAGAGAAGACTCGTTCAAGTTTCTTCACATCTGCACTTACAACATTAAGACTTTTCACTTCTCAAACAGTCTATGATATGACTTGTGAAAGCGATTTTGATTTGAAAGATATTGGTACAGATAAGTATTTAGTAGCTATAATTCTACCAGATGAGAGATTAACTTACTACTCTCTAGCCTCTTTGTATACAAAACAGCAATACAATGCTTTAGTAGAATATGCTGACACTCATGGTGGAACTTTAGAAACTAGAGTAGATTTTCTATGTGATGAATTTGGAAATTATGCACCCATTGACCGGCATAGGAAATATGCTTACAGTTGCAAGAAGTAGAAACATATTTTTTCATTTTTTCCTACAACGGATTTTCTCAATTAGTTAAAGTCTATGGAAAGGAAACAGCGGATTTAATAAAAGATAACTGCCTATTGTGGATTTATCTAAAAACAGCAAGCTTTGAAACGGCAAGTGATATTAGTAGAAAATTAGGAAATTATACAACTACATCTGATAGTAAATCTAATTCATATACAAAAAATCAAAATGGTAGTAGTAGTGAATCAATAAATTTAGTATCAAGACAATTACTAACAGAAGAAGAAATATTACGAATAGAATCGCCAGAAGCTATTGTAATGATTACAGGTTCACACCCCTATCTTGCAACCCTCCCAGACTTATCTCAATATAAATTTAATGAAATGCTTGGTCTTGGAGATAAAAAGAGAAATACAGAAATAAGAGAATTGAGAGAAAATGCAAGAAATCGAAGAGAACCTAAAGCTATTGAATTATGGGGAATTTGGAACGAATATTAAAATATCCATTTCTTTTTTTGCCCCTTAAACAAACATATGTTTTTGAAATGGATATGAAATTTTTGGAGGATTTATGTATGAAAGAAAAGATAAAAAAGTTTATAAATATAAAAAGAATAGGAAAAGTAGGACTTGCTTTAACAAGTCTTTTTTGTTACACAAATACTTGTTTTGCAGCTATTCAAGATTCAAAAATAGTTACAGGAACTGAAAGTTTAATTTCAGATTTAACAGGTTGGTTACTTATTTTAGCACCTGTTCTTACTGTCCTACTAGTTGGTTATTTCTTTTTAAGAAAAGCAGCAAGTGACGAAATGGACGCAAAACGTTGGGATAATAGAATTAAAATTGCAGTTATATCTTGCATTGGTGTTGTTGTAGCAAGTGGATTAATCAATGTTATTATGAATTACTATAAATAATGGAGTGTGATGTGAAAGGTGGAAAATATTTTAAAAACTTTACTATCTTCCATTGTTTCAAGTGCTAATAGTGTTATTAACTTACTATTAAACTCCTTGATGGACATTTGCTTTCATGCTGAAAACACTATACTAAAGGCAGATGTAAACGGTATTCAAATTTCGTTAGATGGCTTACAATCAATAATACTATCATTTTCAATCGGTTTAATTATTTTAAAAGCATTAAAAAAAGGATTTGATATGTATGTAATGTGGACAGAACGGAGAGTCAGAATTACCGATACGGAACATATATAATGTTTTTTGTTAGATCTATTGTAGTCGTTCTATCTTTTGAATTTTTATTTGATTTAGTAATTGAAATAGCAGAAATGTTTGGAAATGAATTAATAAATGCTCTTTCATTAGATATTATGCTACCAGATTGGGGAACTATTGTAGAATTTTGTATGACTTCCCTATTCTCAAGTATCACAGGTCTTGTAGCAATTATATTATTTGTTGTTTTGTATGTTCAATTTTTGGTTAGAGGTGTGGAAATACTAATATTAAGATTAGGCTTTCCACTAGCTTGTGTTGGTTTATTAGAATCTAATAATGGGGTATTTCAAACTTACTCACAAAAAATGTTTAAAAGCGTTTTGACTGTAATTGTTCAAATAATATTGTGTAAATTAGGTTTAGTATTAGTATTTTCAGAGCATTGGTTTTATGCGATAGCAGTTGTAATTATGGCACTAAAAACACCTTCATTTTTACAGGAATTTATGCTAACAAGTAACTCTGGTGGTATAAGTTCAGTCGTTATGAATACAAGCAAAACAATAGAATTATCAAGGCAAGTGAAAAATATTGTTACAAAAATAAAGTGAGGTACTAAGTAAAATGGACCAATTAAATATATTAAATTTAGTGATTAGAACAACAATAATACCAGCTCGGAGTTGTTCTCCGAGTAATTATTATTTTAATAAAAATGATGTATGAAGATGATGGAAATGCTCTGTATAAAAAGAAATTAATTAACACTATTGCATTTGGCATAGTTGCAGAACTTATCTATATAATTTATGACATTTTAAAATTTTATTACAAATAAGGAGAGGTTATGGAAGATAAAAATATAAATACAAAATTATATATTCCAGCAAATGTTAAAACTCGTTTCGAGTTTATACGTGGTTTTGGAATACATGAATTAATAGTAACTACAATAGTAGTTGCTTTTTTAATTGGAATAGCACTAATAATCTATTCTATTACAAACGAATTAATTGTACCAGTACTAATGGTATTACTTGGTGGTGCAACTATGATAATCATTACAGCAAAAGACACTAACAATTTATCTGTATTAGATATGATTAAAAATATGCTTGATTTTGCAGGCATGCAAAAAATATATGAATATAAATATTTTGATAAATGGAGGAATTAAATGATATTTGGATTATTTAAAAAGAAAGAGAAGGATATTACTACTTCAACAGCAGCACAAGAGATAAATATTTTAGATATCAAAAATAACTTAATCTATACAAGAGATAATTTAATTATAGCAATATTAAAAATTAATTCTCTTAATATGCAGTTATTCTCTAAAAAAGAATTAATAAATAAAATTAAAGATATAACTTCAGAGCTATCTACAGAAACAAAGGAATTTAAAATGACATCTATTGCAAGACCTGTTGACGTAGGTAGTTTGATAGATTTTTTAAGAAATATACTTAATAATTCTACAGATAGTATTCAAAAAAGATTATTAAGAGAAAACATAAGAGAAACACTTAATTTAACACTCATAGGAGACGCAGTAGAAAGGCAAAATCTCCTTATTATAAGTGAAGTTTTAACTGATAATGCAGAGCAAGAGATACAAAAGAGAGCACGTGAACTTGTGCAAAAATTTGATAATTGTGGAATGAAATTGGAAATATTAAACGACCAATACTTGATACAAGTATGTAATAGTTTTACAAATATGAATGTAGCAACAAAAGAAGATTCAGACTATCAAGATTATATTCCTCATTTAGTAGCATAGGAGGTTTGATAGTTTGAAAAAAACAGATTTAAAAACAATTAGAGAAAATAAGATATTATTAAATATTTTAACTCCTATTTCTCGGAATCGAGTATAAATCAAATAGAATGAGAATAGGAGATACTTTTGCTAAAATATATACAATAGTAAAATATCCTCAAAATGTTTCTATTGGGTGGTTATCTAAAATAACAAATATACCAAATACAATAAGTACCCAAATATTTGAGCCTACAGACAATACTCTTTTACTTGAAAACATTAGTAAAGGGATAAAACAAAATGAAGCACTATTAAATACTATAAATGACGCAGTAGAAAGACAAAGAGTTGAAAGAGAAATAACATCTGCTGAGGAACTAATTAAGAAGATAGATAATGATGGAGAAACTGTAGGTTATATGACTATAATTATCATGGTTATAGCAGAAACAGAAGAGGAACTCTCAAAAAGGTGCAAAAAAATAGAAACTAAACTATCAAGTATGCAAATGAAAATAAGGTGTCTTGCAAGTTTAGTGAAAAATGCCTTTAGATGTGTTGTTCCTTTCTTTAAGTCTGATAAAAAAATAAAGAATATAGCAAAAAGAAATGTACCACTCTCTACATTTGTTGGTGGACTTCCTTTTGCAAGTAGTCGGATTCAATGATGGATCTGGCTATTATTTTGCTCGTGATATAGATGGAGGAATTATAGCACTAGATATTTGGAAACGTGGTAATGATAGAACAAATAGCAATTTTGTAATAATGGGAACTGCTGGTGTAGGAAAATCTACAGTAACAAAACATTTAATTTTAAATGGAATAATGATAGGAAATTCACACTTGATAATTGATCCAGAACGGTGAATATAAAGAACTTACATTGAATCTTGGTGGGGATTGGATTGATGTTTCAGGTGGTAATGATAGAGGTAGAATTAACCCACTACAAATTAAACCTGCACCACAAGATGAAGAAAATGAAGAAATAAAAGGTATTTATGATATAGGCAAAGGAATTGGAGAAATGGCATTACATTTCCAAACTTTAAGAATATTCTTCAAATTATTATTTCCAGAGCTGACATCTATACAGATGGCAATATTAGAAGAGGTTTTAGAAGATTTATATAATAAATTTGGTATCTATTGGGAAACAGATATCTCAAGATTGAAGAATACAGATTTTCCTATTATGACAGACTTATATGATTTATTAAAAATACATTATGATAGAGAAATAAATAATGCTAGAAAAGAAAACCTTAATATATTGCTATCATTAATTAGACAAATATCAGAGGGTGCAGACAGTAGTATATTTAATGGACACACTACAATACAAAGAAATAGCAAATTAGTGTGTTTAGATACAGCTAATATTCAAAATGCTAGTGAAAATGTAAAAAAAGCACAATATTTCAATGTTTTATCTTGGTGTTGGGAACAAATATCAAAAAATAGGAATGAAAAAATAAAGTTAGTAGCGGATGAAGCCTACCTGCTAATCGATAAAAATTGTTTGCAAAGTATTGCATTCTTACGAAACGTCAGCAAGCGCTGCCGCAAGTATGAACGGAAGTTTGGTCATTGTTTCGCACTCAATTATTGATTTTCTTGATGAATCCGTCAAAATGTATGGACAAGCAATACTTGATATGGCAACATACAAGATATTAATGGGAACAGATGGAAAAAATTTAGAGGACACAATGGAACTATTTAAACTTACAGAAAGTCAAGCAGATTTCTTGGCAAACAAAAAAAGAGGCTATGCAATATTAATCATAGGTGCATACAAGATACTTGCAAAATTTGATATATATCCTTACGAATTTGAGTATTTTGGAAAGAGTGGTGGTAGATAATTGGCCGTAAATCCAGCAGTAATAAAAGTAGCACTTATGATTTTAAAAGACCAGAAAAATAGAGAAAGAGTATTAATAGCTATCGTTTCAGTTTGTATGATTATGCTATTATTAGTTTCCATGATCATCTATATCATAATGGAGCCAATTAATCAAATATTAGTTGCACTTGGGTTAAAAGAAGGCGAAACAAATGATGAATTTAATGAAATACAGAATATAAGATTAGAAAATGAATCTAATGAAACAGGCACTCTGACATTCAATGGAACCTACAGCATGCCTATTGAAACAGACTATGGCTATACCATAACTAGTGAATTTGGGTATAGAACACACCCTGTTACAGGAGTGTATAAATTACATAGTGGCATTGATATGGTGGGTAAAATACATGGAAATATATTAGCTGTAGCAGATGGCGAAATTGTATGGGCAGGTATTAGAGGTGCCTATGGTAACTGTGTAAATATAAAACATACTGATATAGAAGGCAATACATTTTATAGTTTTTATGCACATTTATCACAAATAAATGTAATAGAGGGACAAACAGTAACACAAGGACAAGTCATAGGATTACAAGGTGGAGCAGCAAGTGATCCAGGGCATGGTAGTTCTACAGGTAGTCATCTTCACTTTGAAATACGATTATCTCAAAATGGAAATTATCAAAATCCTAGAAAGTATATATTGCAAGAAAATTAGAAAAGAGGTGGTTAAAGTGATTTTAATGATTACAAAGGAAAATGAGAAACTTATATCAGAGGTATGCTTAGAAAACAATATTGAAGACTATCAAATACTAACTACTGTCGCAAATTTATACAATTTCACAGTAACAGAATTAAAAAGTCTTAATAATTTCACACAATTAGTGATTGATATTACATCTATTAATGATACAGAAAAGCAGTTAATTGACGCAATAGTAACTCTTAAAACTATTTATATGAATTTAAGAATAACAATTTTAGCAATTGGTTATCAACCTGGCAATACACTACTTTCAAAATTGTTTAGTGAATCCATTTTTAATTTTGTAACTGCTACAGAATACCATACACAAAAGGAAGAATTTAGAAAGTGTTTAACAGTTGGTAATTCTTATAGTGATTCAATAGGCTATAGATATAAAGAAAATAATAAAGATACACAAAAAAGCAAAGTAATTATAAAAAAAGAATATAGTAAAAAAAGAAATAGTGTGAGAATTGGAGTAGTTGGAACACAAACACATATAGGAACAACTACTCAAGCAATTTTAATTTGTAAATTTTTAAACTCTATAGGTTTGCACTCTTGCTATGTTCAAGCAAATGATAAGCAAGACGTAGAAAAAATTGCAGCTATGAATAATGTATCAGATATGAAAGATATGATAACTTACAATGAATTAGATATGTTTAGAGAATTTATAGATAATAAAAACACAGGTTATGATTTTTATATTTATGATTATGGCGATATTGATAATCTTAATGTTAATTCATATATAACTAATGATATTAAAATTGTAGTATGTGGAACTAAAGAATGGGACTTTGTAAATATTTCTAAAGTATTTGAACTAGGTAAAATACAAAATGATATAGATTTTATTTTTAATTTTACTGTAAAAGAAAGTGAGAAAAATATCTTAAAAGGTTTATCAGATTTTAAGAAAAGAATATACTTTTCGGAATATGCTCCTAACCCATTTGATAGTGAAAAAAATCAAAACATATATCACAGAATATTAAAAGAGTTCATTATAGAGAAAACAAATCAATTAGAAATAATTGAAAAGAATAAGTTTTCAATTAAAAATATATTTTCAAAAGGTAAAAGATAATGAAAAAGAATTTTTATAAAGAATTTCAAAAAAAGCAAAAATTATCGCAAAATTATAATGAAAATGACAAAGTGATAGTACAAAACCAAAGTACATTATTAAAACTATTATCATATCTAATTGCATTTTTTACAAATATTTTTAAAATACTAATTTTTATTGGTATTATTGCACTATTATCAATAGGTGCTACAGTTATTTTTAATAATCTATTACAATTAAATTCAATAAATACGATTGGAGAAAATCTATGAAAAAGAAATTATTATTATTTATGATACCTTCATTAATGGTATCAACAAGTGTATTTGCCATTGAAACAGTTCCTAAAGATACAATAACGAAAACTATCGTTATCAATCAATCAGAAGAAGATAACTTTTTAAATTTAATAGGCAATACTGTTGAAATAGATAATATTACATATGATTTAGAAAGCACAGATAAACAAGAGTTAGAAACAATAGATACTAAAATGCAAGAACAAACAAAAACACTTGAATTATCTACAAATAATAAAGATAAAATATTAGAAAATTTTGAGCAAAGTATTACTTATAATGATGGAGAATTTTCAGGCGAATTATATCGCTTTGATGATTCTTTAAAAGTAACAACTATAAAGCATGGAACATACGAAAAGGTATTTACATTTACTAAACAATACACAAATTTAGATGAGGCAGATTTGGATTATATACCAAAGGAAATAACACAAGATAGTTATACCTATACCCTAACAAAATGTGATTGGAGTATAGTAGAAAATGAAGATATACAAAATATTTCTATGCCTAAAAGCTATATAGCAAACACTGTTTATAAAACAGTAAAAACACTAGAAAATCCATATACTTATAAGTGTGAATTAACATATATAGGAGAAATTAGTAAAATATCAACAGATAGAATTCAATATACTTTAACCTATGAGCAGGAAGAACAAAAAGAGGAAATTAAAGAGAATAAAACATCTATATTACCTATTCTTGGTTGTACAGGTGTTTTTTTAGTTGTCATTTTCTTTCTATTGCCAAACGCTAAAATAACAAACTATCATGATGGAAAATACCAAACTATAAAGCACATAAGAGTTTCATCAAGGAATCCAAAGGTAAACCTAAAACACCTACCAAAAGCTAAAACAAATGCCTTTTCTATTAAATTCAATGATATGTTAGATAAAAAACTAGTAGGAAAATCAGTAATTATTATCACACCAAAAACTACTTATCAAAAGATGATTATGAATAAATCTATAGAAGTTCATTTGTAGAAATGAGGGATTATATTGAAAAAGAAAATTATAATAAGCTTAATTGTTATTAGTATTATATCTTTAATATCTGGCATAACTGTTTTCTTTTTAAATAAAGGAGCAAAATCAGAAGATTATGATGATATATCAAATAAAGTGGAAGAAATACAAGATACAGAAAAGATTGAAGATACTGAGTTTATGGAATTATGGGAAACTAATATTATTGGTACATTAGAAATACCTAGTATAAATTTAAAAGTAAGTGTTGCAGAGGGCATTGAAAACGATGTTATTGATAAATATGTGGGACATTTTCCTAGCACAGCACTAATCAATGGAAATGTGGGCCTAGCAGGTCATAATACAACAGAGTTCTTTGCAAACCTTAAAAAACTAAAGGAAGGAGATGAGATTGTTTATAACTTTCTTCTAAGTAGTAAAACTTATATGGTAGATACTATAGCTGAAATACAAGAAGATGAGTGGAGCTATTTAGAAGATACAAAAGAAAATAAAATTACACTTATCACTTGTATAAAAAATCAGCCAACTAAAAGACTTTGTATTCAAGCTACTGAAAAAATTTAAGAAATTTTGAAAATGGGCTGAAATCTCCTTTTTAACACGCTACAATTAATATAGGAGAGTGATAAGAATGTATGTTAAAAAAATTACTTGTTTTATCAGTATTGCACTAATGATTATAATTTTGGTTGTATTTGGCATTATATTCAAAAATAAGCAACTTTTAATAGCAACTAATAAAGATACTTGTATTGAGGAACAAAATACAATAGAAAGTGAAGATATAATAGAAACTTCACAAGAAAAAATCAGTCAAGTTGAAGAAATAAAAGAAGATTTATTAGAAGAACAAGAAATGATTGAAGCTTCAAAAGCTATTACATCTATACCAACTACATTAGAGAAAGAAGATAAACCTACAATTACACAATATAATAATAGTAATGATACATATTCTCAAAATATAACTACAGGTACAATCAAAAGTGGAACAGATGAAATAAAAGTAGATATAAAACAAAATGAAACTAATATACAAAATCAAGAAACAAAACAAGAAACAGTAAAAAAAGATACACCTAAAAATATAAAATCTTATGTAAGAAATACTACAATGGAAAATACAATGAAGGAATATATGGAAAATAATCCAAGCGAATATATGCAACAATATGGATTTACTATTGAGCCAGATTCAAAGATAGTAAATGAAACTAATCAATTTTCATATACAGAATATAGAATGTCAGCAAAAATTAAACATAAATTTGGAACAATAAAAATATATGCACAAGATGTTTTTTTAGATGGTGTATACCAATTTACAGAATGTTTTTTATTATAAAAATAGAATTTTTAATATAGGAACACTTTAAAAAGTGTTCTTTTAATTTAGGAGGGATTTTATATATGATAAAGAAATTATCAAAAAAAGCTATTTATATAATGCTATTAATTATAACAATAATGAGTTCATTTCAAGGTATTGTTTCGGCTACTGAAATAGATAATGCCTTTATACAATATTCTCATAATTGTGGGTATCACTTGCAATTTTGGGACACGAAACAAAATGCTTGGAGTTATGTAATAACTTCTTATGTAGATTATGTAGCACCTAATGGAACTAGATACCCTGCGTATTGTTTAAATGTTGATAGAAAAGGAGCAGAAGCAGGATTAGATTATTCTGTAAGCATATCTAGTGTATTGGATGATGATAGAATATGGAGAGTTATCACAAATGGCTATCCATATAGTAGTTTAGGCTTGAATAACGATGACGCTTTTGTTGCAACTAAGCATGCAGTATATTCCATCCTTTTAAATAGAGATGTGAGAAGTTATTATAAAGGTGGAGATGATAGAGGTAATGCTATTGTAGACAAAATAGAATATTTAGTTAATATTGGCAGATATGGTACAACCACACAAAATAGTGCTAATACTTTTGCTACTAAAATAGGAGATTTTTCGAAATTTAATAATAATTATTATACTCAAGAGTATAGTGTATCTTCTAATATAGAAATGTCAAGTTATACAGTAACTGCAATAGCAGGATTTCCAAACAATTCTTATATTGGAGATGTAAATGGAAATGCTAAAACGAGTTTTTCAGCCGGAGAACACTTTAAAGTATTTGTACCTAAAACAGAAATAAAAGCTAATTTTTCAGGAACAGTAGCTTTACAAAGTAAATGCAAAACATTTCCTGTTTTCTATGGCAATTCTCCTAGTTCAGAACTACAAAATTATGCAGTTTGCTATGATCCATACGGAGATGTACAAGGAATTACAACTTTAGATGTAGATTGCCATCAATCTACGGTTAAAATTCATAAAGTAGATGAAGAAACTAAAGAAGAATTAGAAGGAATAACATTTAATGCAAAATATGAAGACACTGAGGAAAATATAGGAGATTTCAAAACCGATAAAAATGGAAATATTACTATAAACAATTTAAGACCTGGAACTATAATTTTGACCGAAACTTCTACTACAAAACACTATATTTTAAATACACAAGAAGTTGATGTATCAGTAGAATTTGGAGATACAAAAGAAATTGAAATAACAAACTTACATAAAAAAGGAAATTTAAAAGTTTTTAAAGTAGATAAAGACAATAATCGTGTTGCACTTGGAAATGTAGAATTTGATTTATATAGTGAAGAATATCAAAAAGTAATTGGTACCTATTATACAGATGTTAATCGGAGAAATTTATGTAGAAGATTTGAGAACTGGCGATTATAAGTGGATTGAGAAAAATACAAACCAATGGTACAACCTAAATACTGACGCTACAGAGGTTGAAGTAGAATGGAATCAAACAAACGATTCTATTATTGAAAATGAACTAAAAAAAGGTAGTGTTCGTGTAATTAAAGTAGATGAAGATGACAATTCAATTAGAATACCTAATGTTACTTTTGAAGTGTTAGATAAAGATAATAATTTGCTAGAAACAATTACAACAGATGAAAATGGTGAAGCTACTACAAAACAATATACTATAAGAGATTATGAGGAATTAAAAATTCGTGAAATAAAAACAGATGAAAACTATGTATTAGATGATGAGATAAGAACTATTACATTAAAAGCTAATCAAATAATAGATTTGATTTTTGAAAACGAAAAAATCAAAGGTACCATTGAAATAACAAAAGTTAGTGAAGATGATAATAAGCATAATGGTGTAGCTGCGGGAACACCTCTAGAGGGTGCTATTTTTGATATTTATGATAGTGAAAATAATATTGTAGATACTGTAACTACAGGAAAAGACGGAAATGCTACAACTAAATTGCTTGTAAAAGGCGAATATACTGTAAAAGAACAGTCTAGTGGTAGTATTTATTATTTATTAAATGAAAATGAATATAAAGTAGAAATAAAAGAACATAAGAAAATAGTACCAATCACAATAGCAAATAAAAGTGTTAAAATTTCTGTGTCTGTAGAGAAAACAGGTTATATTGAAACACAAAAGAATGATACTATTAAATATGATTTTTCTAATGTTGCCAATACTTCAAATATCTATTTAGACAGTTTTAAATGGAAAGACTATTTACCAACTGACTATATTAGATTAACTGAAATTGTAACAGGAACTTGGAATCAAGACATTACTTATTCTATTACATATAAAACAAACTTAAATGATGAAGAAAGAGTATTAGCAGATAACTTAAATTCTAAAGAAAATCATAAAATAGACTGCACAAATATTGGCTTACAAGATGGAGAATATATTACTGAATATTCATTTAATTTTGGTAGAGTTGATGTAGGTTTCAAAGAAGAAATTGCACCATCTATATTCTGCAAAGTTTTAGATACTGTAAAGAATAAAGACACATTTACAAATAAAACTGAAACTACAGGAGAATATGAAGATTTAGAAGATAAAGACGAAGATGAATGGACTACAGTTGTTTATGAGAAAGATGTTCATGCTAAAAAATTGCCAAAGACAGGTAAATAGAGATTATAGAGAGTATGACTTAAAAGTTGTACTCTCTATTTTTTTGTTTTGGAGGTGGTATTATAAGGTTATTAAGTTTATTTAGTCGGTATTGGTGCATTTGAAAAAGCACTAGAACGATTAAATATCAATTATGAACTTGTAGGATTTTCAGAGATAGACAAATTCGCTGTTCAAAGCTATTGTGCAATACACAATGTTAGTGAAAAATTAAATTTAGGAGATATAAAAAATATAAATGAGAAAGATATACCAGATTTTGATTTAATGACTTGGGGATTTCCATGTCAAGATATTAGTATTGCTCGGAAAAATGAAAGGAATTGAGAAAAATAAAACTAGAAGTGGTTTATACTATGATGGTTATAGAATATTAAAAGAAAAAAGACCAGCTATCAGTATAATTGAAAATGTTAAAAATCTTACAAGTAAAAGATTTAAGAATGAATTTGAAAGCATATTAAAAGATATCAAAGAATTGGGGTACAATAATTATTGGCAAGTATTAAATGCAAAAGATTATGGAATACCTCAAAATAGGGAACGTGTTTTTATCATATCTATAAGGCAAGATATTGATAAAGGCACGTTTTGTTTTCCACAAAAAGAGCAATTATTGTTGAAACTTAAAGACTTATTAGAAACAAATGTTGATAATAAATATTATTTAACTGAAAAGGGAATTGGAAGATTAATAAAAAAGAATAACAAGCTTATAAGAGAAATGCAAAATCCAAATATAAGTGCTTGTATAATTGCAGGTTATAGCAAAATGGATGGTAGAAATAGTCAATATATAGCTGATGAAAGTAATACTATTAAAAGAATTGGTGGAATATATGATAATGAAAAAAGAGAACATCAAGCAGGCAGCATTTATGATATATCAGGCCTTTCCCCTACTTTAGTAGATATGTCAAGAGGGGGATTTAAGCAGCCAATGGTTTTAATAAATGAAGGAACTAAAAAAAGTTATAATATAGCAACCATAGGAGATTCAATTAATATATCTTTTCCTAATAATACAAATAAAAGAGGTAGAGTTGGAAAAGAAATAGCACAAACAATAATGACTGCACCTAATATTGCAACTTTAGAAATGTTTAATCCATATAATAACAAAGAGATAACAGATATTGCACCAACACAGACAGCCAGCTGTGGTAGTACAACTTCAAGTTCTACAGTATTAATTTCGGAAGATAACAAATACTGTTTAAGAATAAGGAAATTAACACCTCTTGAGTGCTTTCGCCTTATGGGATTTGATGATATTGACTTTCACAAAGCAAAATCAATAGGAATATCTAATACTCAATTATATAGACAAGCTGGGAATAGCATTGTTGTTAATGTATTGGAAAAGATATTATATAATATTTTTTCCCTAATTGATTTATAATATATACATCAAAAAATAGGGGAAAAGTTAGGGAAAAGCCCAAAAATCTCTAACTTTTTTCCTAAAAAATGTCAAAAAAAATTGCCTGCTAGAACTAGCAAACAATTGGCATTTCTTGGTTGCGGGGGATAGACTCGAACTATCGACCTTCGGGTTATGAGCCCGACGAGCTGCCAACTGCTCCACCCCGCGATGTTTGGATATTTTTTATTATACATCTTTTATATTGATTTTGTCAATAGATTTTGAGAATTTAGCAAAAATTGTTCGTTGAAAATTTATTTTTTCTTGTATATTATATGCTAAATTATTAAAAATATTACTATTTTATTCTCCCCCACCGATAACTTTTATAAAAAATGTTGTACCCCTTAATCATTCAAAGTATCAAAGTGTAATTTTCCAATTTCATTGTCAAGATAACAACTTCTTATTGGTAAGTTTTTAAAAAATATCTCAATTCTATCTTTAGACACAATAATTTCTTTAATGATAGATTCAATATCGACATTATCTATGCACATGTTAATAACATCTAATTGTTGTCTAATCATATCTGTCAATAATGTTTCTTCCACCATAGTATCATTATTACATTTGTCTTTCCCATATTTTAATCTATAATTACATCTATAATTGATATTATTTCTCTCCTTACGACCGTTTAAATTTATGATTACAGTCTTTACACTTAATTAATCCTGTAAAAATTTTCATTACGATTTCCTCATTATAAAACTATTTTTATAAATAATTGTATACCATAAATATAGTTTTTTTGCAATATCATTATCCTATTTGCTCTTTTTTGTTATGTTTTATCTCATATATAATACTTTCAATTAACGATAGGCTCATTACTATTATAACTTCCCATGTAATTTCTCCGTATAGTATACTCATACTTTTTAATACAACTACATTTACTATTCCTAGCATATTTGTAATATAAAAAGCAATAATAATATTAATAAGGTAGAAAATTAGAATTGCTATAAATTCTTTTTTATTTTTTATCATTAAAATCACTCCTTTAATAAATTCAAAGTGTAGTCACCAACTGGAGATGGGAGTATGTATTTTCAGAAAAATATTCTAAGTCCAGTTATCTACTACATATATGCATCAGTCTGATAATAACATATTTTGTTGATATTTTCAACTTTTTGAATCGATTCTTGTGCAACGATGTGATTTTTGGAAAATAAATGTGTGTAGTCATTACATTGTGTACTTTTTTATGAAATTTAAAGATAATTTTATGAAAGGAGGCATATATATAACATGTTAGATGAAATAAAAAAGTGTTTTGGTAATATTTTTCAAAAAGCAAGAATTTCAAAAAATATTACCCAAGAGCAAATTGCCGAAAATTTATCCAAATCATCAAAAACTATTTCTCAAATTGAAACAGGAAAAGATGGGACAAGTAAACAAACTGATATTGCTCTTATGAATTTATTGGAAATAACTCCAAATGAATTATATAAAAATTTCATAACTAATTCCTCTTTAAAAAGAAAAATTGAATTAGCAGAAGAAATTTGTGATTTATCTCCTAGTCAAATTACTGCGTTATTTAAAATAGTAGAAGCTATTAAAGAAATTGAGTGAAATAAAGATACTTTTTCTTTTATTTCACTCAGTTTCTTTAACAATATTTTCTATTATACTTGCACACGATAGTATAAATGATGAATTTTAAGCTCGGTTTTATATTTTCTTCAATTCCAAAATAATTGCATAATGTACTTATTTCTGTATTATTGTACATTGTTTTAATAACTTGATCTATACACCATTTAACATTATATAAGGATTTTTCATTATATCTTGTTGCAATTTTAGGAAAAACATTTTTACTTAAATTATCTAGCAAATTAATATCTTTAATGCATAATAAAATCGCTTCACTTAAATATTTAAATCCTTTAGAATATCTTTTAAATTCAAAATTTGATAATTCTTTTGAAATGAAGTCTTTAATTTTTCTATCTTCCATTATTTTTCCTCCTTAATAATTAGTACTTGTCCTACTTTTATAATATTTGGATTAATACCTATAATATTTTTATTTTTCTGATAAATAGCTTCCCAATTTGTATTAAATTTTTGTGCTATTGTAGTCAAATTATCTCCAGGTTGAACTACATAAGTTGTTTTATCTAAATTTAATCTGTTTAATTTGGCATTTTTTATTATTGTTGGATAATCTTTTAATGAGTAATTTAAATCTACAAATCCAGAAATTCCTAAGATACTTCCCTTTGATGAATATTGCCACATTCCATAATCTCCTTTATAGGAACAACTGTCATTCCATTGTGCAACCCATTTATCAAATCTATCTAACTTTTTATCGTTTATCTTATTATTTAACCAATCTAAATTAGCATAAATTCCAGCATAATATCCTTGTTCTTCTACAAATTTGCAGAAAGTCTCACAAATATCTATACAAGTTGAATTATCAATCTTATTTCTAGATTTATAACTATCTGCGTCTTCCATATCCAAAAAAACAGGATATTCAAAATATTATTAAAATAACATAATTAAAATAAAAAAGATGTCAGAATTTGTCGAAAAAACAAAAAAGAGTTTTTTTTAAGTTTCAAAACTATTAAGAATCTTCATTAAAAATCAGGTAATTAAAAAATATTTAGATAAAAATACACTTGACAAATAAAAGTTTTATAACTACTATATTAATAGTAAAATTTTTTGTTTGAAGTATCCTTGAATAAAGAATGAGTTAAAATAGTCTGTAATAATTGGTGTTATCAAAGACTATTTTTAATTTTTGAATTCTTTCGGATTATATAAAAAGAGAGTTTGTACTCTCTTTTAACATAAAATATTATATTTCTTTTATATTCCTTCTTCATATACTCCTAATACTTCACCTGTATATAAGTCAATATACCCTGTCATCTTATCTGTTCCGCCATCATAATATACAGCATATGCTTGTATCACGTTTTTTTTCTCGTTGTAAAGAGTTCTATATTGAGGTGGTGTTTGTAAACTTATGAAATATCGATTTTCGTTTATAAAATATAACATAAAATGACCAAAAGGTAAAGAGGATTAAAAATCCTCTTTGCTAGCATATATAAGAATTATCAATATTTTTTTAATAACTCTATAATAGCATTATAGAATTGTAAACCATATTGATTTTTAATTTTATCTAAACTGTTTCTCTTTTTAATATCATAATAGCTGTATTATAAATTTTTTTATAACACACAAAAAGACAGATTTCGCTGTCTTTAAAAATAGTATATTTATCTTCAAATCATTATTTGAATTACTTTGAAAATAATAAAATTTACACACCTTCACCATGAACTCCAAGTAATTTACCACTATCAATATCAACATATCCTGTAAATTTATCTGTGTTATCATCAAGAGAATAATACACAGCATAAACATTTGCACTAGATTTTTCTATATTAATTAGATAATTACCGTTAACTGTTAAATATTTGTTTTCCATATTAACAGTTTCTTTTTTTATTTCTCTAAATTTATATGAATTTGTAGTATCTAATAATGTACTTATTCGATAATCTTCGACAATTTTTATTGCTTGTTCCTCTGTAATTTTTTCAGATGTATTATTAATATTTTCTTCCATATTTTTAGTAGATTGTAAACTAGAATTTTTAGAATTTATTAATTCATTTTTTAATAAATTATTTTTAATACATAAAAATATTATTCCAACAACTAAAATAATTAGTACAACAATAAATATAATATTTATTTTATTTTTCATACTTAATCAACTCCTATTACAATTTTAGCATAAAGAAACTAAAAAATAAAGGGATATATAAATATGAGGCTACTTTTTCAGCAGCCTCGCCTTTAGCCCTTTTTTGTATTTTTAAGATAGTAACCTATTTATAGCATTTTTTAATATAAAAGTTGTTAAAAATATGTTTATACTATTCTAAATATAAAACAATTCTAAATCCTTGTTTACTATTAGGTGTTGATATAGACATATTACTTGAAATTGAATAATAATTACTTATATTATCATAATAACCACCCTTTAAATTTAAAGATTCTTTAATTTCATTGTTATCAATCCATCTATAAACATCAACAAATTCCGCTACATTACCAGCTAAATCATAAATATTATTAATTTTATTCCTTTCAGATGCTCCAGTTGATAAAATCATATTAAATGTTTGTTTTGATTTATTTTCAGAATATTTATATGTTTTACCATAATCGGTGGAATAATAACCAGAAAAATTAAAAATTGTGTTAGAATAATTTCCATACTCTTGACTATCTTCTAAGTTATATCCTAAATTACTTATCCACAATAATATATCTTGCCATTGTCTATTTGTAATTAGATCACTTTTTAAGTTATTAGATTCATACATTTTTTGTGCGTTAATTTTAGCTGTTTGCCAACTTAAAAAATTCCAGACTATTTGATTTTTTTGACTGGTAGGTATTCCTTCTACATTATTGCTCTCTTCACTAAATTCGTTTGTTTGTTCTGATATTATATTGGGCAATCCTGCTTCATACCTAGCAACATAAAAACCTTGATATTTTAAAATCTGAATAAATTCTATTTCATTATAATTTATTCCAACATTGGCATAGACATATCCATTATTCACTGTATAGTCTTCTAAATTTGGAGTGAATTTTACAGGAACCCATACAAATTGGTTTCCTTTTTCATCCTCTATTACTAATCCATTATTCCATCCCTTTGGTATACCGTTTTCCAATTCCCAGCTAGCTGTTTCTGTTTCCACTTTTTTAAAGCCATTAGGAATAGAAGGATTGTTATAAGAAGATATTTTACTAATATTTTTATATAGTTCTGTGGCAATTATACTTTTTGTCTTATCATTTGTATCAATATTTATTACTATAATACTTGTTATAATAATTCCGATTATAAAACTCCAAATAATAAAATATTTCTTGTTTTTCATTTTTCCTCCACATATATTTTTAAAATTTATAATTACATACATTATAACATATATTTATAGAAATATCCTAAAAAAGAAAATCTTTTTTAGGATATTTTTTGTCAATCTTCACTTTCAATACTTATATGAACATCTACTGGTATATTATTTACAATTTCACCATTTTTAATAACTTTATATGTTGCTTGATATTTTGTATCAGGATAAAGTTTTATATAATCTCTGTTATAAGGGTCTAAACCACTTGCAACTGTATCTGCAAAACTATGTACTGCGCCATCAATAGGTGCAGAAATAAATTTTTGTTGTTCATAAATTGGTTCTGTAATTGTAGACAAGGCTTTTATAATTACTTCCATTCGGACATCCGTATAATCAATACTACTATCCACTATACTTGCTGTTACATATGTTCTTAATTTATCTCCACCATATTTTAATCCTAATCCTGCATTTTCTCCCGTCATTCTAAAATCACCTTCATACAAATATCTTCCACCTAATGATTCAACAGCTGGGAATTTTCCAGAACTTGCAACTTTATCTATATACCATGTGCCTTCTGAATTTGTTATAGCCATTGTATCAAATTGGTCAAAATTCCAATTTGTAGGCATTTTGAATCCCATATTTCCGCTATATCCTGTTGACATATCACTAACAAAACAAGTTATAGCATAACCATTGTTCATTACTCGTGAACAAACATTTCTTGTACCATAAACACCAATTCTATAGTCAGTTAAATTTTCTTTTATTGCTTTAAAATAAGGCAATACATTATTAGTTATTTGAGTATCAACTACATCAACATCTACAGCAAAATAAATAATTGCATTTTTAGGAATACAATGTCTTCTAGCACCTCTATAAGCATCACTAGCATCTAATAATCCTTGTGCCGATGTGAAATAACTTGCTGCTGGTGTACCATTGTTTTGAAAAATTGGAAATAGTTTGAATCCGTTGTCTATAATTGTTTTTTCTTCATTTAAGTCTAATTCTTTTGAATCTCCACCAACTATATATCTGCCTATAATAGAGATACCTCTATTTTTTAAATCCTGAATTCTTGCTCCTCTAATCCCATATGCTGTATCGCAAGCAATAAAGCTTCTATCCGGATTTCCTTTACTTAATAATAGTGCCATCCATGTATTTTTGTCAAGATTTCCTGTTTGCTCTATACACATATCTGCTTGAAAATTTTTTATGGTATTAACTAGTGTATTACTCCATGTGCTATTACCAATAGAAATATTATATCCGTTACAAACCAAAGCGTATTTTCCAAGTAATATGCCTTCTTCTTTAGTTTTATCACTTAAAGATGTATCTGTTGGTATTATTGGAAGCTTAGCAGTAGTTGTAGGACCAAAGTTACCATTTGCTTGTTCTGGTGTTTGTCCTTCAATAGCTTGTAATACTTTAATTAAAGCCGTGTTCATTTGTCTACCATATAGTCCATCACAAGGAGCAAGCCCAATATAATCTTCATATTTTGAATTTATTGTTCTTTGAACACTTTGAATAAGTGAATTACCACCGTTTACTAGTACAAATTGATCCATTGACAATAAAGCTTTCATAACATTTAAAGTTACATTACTACTTGTATCACTACATCCAGCATCTGATTTTAAATTTTTAATTGCAGTTCCAGTACCACTATAAAAATGTTTTGTTACTGTTGCAGAACCAGTAGCATATCCTTTGCATAATAAAGCTCCTTGAATAATACCATATATATTATCCTCGGTTGTATCATCAGCATTTTGTTGAACTACTCCGTTTGGAAATCTTGCATTAAATTTTGCAGTTGTTGATGGTCCAAAATTATGAGATGTAGAGGTAATTCCTAATTCTATTTGTAATGCCTCTAAAAGAGCATATATTGTGGTCCATCCAGTTGCACCTGTTACTGTAATTGGATTATATCCTGGTTTTCCAGTATAATTTGCATTAAGCCATTTTTGTGTATTTTCTACATATGGATCTGACATATTAATCACTTCTTTCTATAAAAATTAAAATTTAAAAATTCTGGCCAGATATTTAATAAATTTAAAAATAATATATATTATTTTTTTTAGAATTATTAAAAAGTAGATTAAAATAGTTTTTAATGTAAAATTTTAATCTTTTTTATTTGTATCACCAATTAATTTATTAGTTACATCTTCTAGAATTTTATTATATACTTCGAGACTTTGGCTAAAGACGTGAGAACTTTTATTCCTATATTTATTAACAAATAAGATATAATAAACGATTCATCAATTAAAATTCAATAGCATTTTCCAATAACATAGTCAAAAACATTTAATATTAAATATCCTAAAAATAAAAAACAATGTGCAACTAAAAGTCTAGATATTGTTTCCTCTATAATATCTAAAACACTGGTAATTTTATTAAAAATCCCTGTTTTATAAAAATTCTTCATTTTTTGAGACTATATTAATATAGTTCTATAACCATATAAAAAATAGAGGTATCCTAAAATGACACCCTCATCTATTTTTTGTTATTCAATTTTTCTATTGTAGAATTTATTATATTTTCATAAGTTTCTAATCCTTTTTTTAAAAATATAGGAACATCTATACCTATTTCTATCAAATTTTCTATAATACTCCTACTTTCATTAATTATTAAACAAGCAAGAGTAAACCAACCAAATAGTATAATAAATTCTAGATTGATATTTAATTTACTTCCTAACTGCATTAGTAGATATGATATTAAAAAGGATATTCCAATTAATACCCAATAGCAAACTTTTTTTAGTATTCCTAGTAAACCCTTATTGGAATTTTCAACTTTTTTATTCTTGCTTTAATCGTTCCAGTAAGATAATCTACTAAATTTAAAATTAAATATCCTATAAATAAAACCCACTCTATTCCGAATATAGATGTAAGAGTGCTAGATATTATACTAATTGTAGTAGTTACTTTATTAAAAATTTTAAATATTTCTTCTTCCATAAAAACCACCCTTTACATGTTTTTTTAAATTATACAGTTCTTTTTTAGGATTTATAAAAAAGTGGTTTTTAATAGTGTAAAAAGCAGATTAATCTGCTTTATTCTTTCTCTTTATATCTTTTAGCGTTGTGACTTGATCCTTATGAATAAATCTAGTAAATTCATGTATATTTCTATAAATATATTCTAATTCATCATCTGAAAGTACATTTAATATATAATTAATTTTTTTTCTTATTTTTTCGCTATTCTTACTATCATCTTTTTCTAATAATAATTCTTCTATTGTATAACCTGTAATTTCAGATATTTTCAAAAAAGTTTCTATATTAGTTACTCTGCTAGTAGCATTTTCTAATCTTGCAACAGTATGTATGCTTATACCAATTTCTTCGGCAAATTCTTCTCTTGTCTTTTTTAGTTCTTTTTCTCTAATTTGTCTAATCTTCTCCCCTATTTTATCATAGTTCATTGTTTGATCCTCCATATATAAATTTTATAGTTCTTAATAAAAAAATTACATATCAATTTTGCACTAATTTATATGCCAAAACTGGTATGCAATCTTATTCAAAGTATTGTTTTCTCAATAAAATATTTTGAATATATAGTCAAAAACGACAAGATTCAACATATCTCTACAACATATTTCGACATAATTTTATTGTAATGATATGTATAATCCTGTCAGAATTTGTCTGTTAGAGTTTAAAGTAATTTACCAAAGATAAAACAATAAGAAATATACCGATGATGTTAAGTCTTTACTTTAAAACTCTAACAGTCATTTTTTTGCAAAGGAGGTTAATTTTAATTTAATATAAGGTTACTTTCAAATTTTGATGGGCAAGTTCCAATTCAAAATTTGGAGGTAATTATGAAAGATTATTTAAAGGAAAAACTTACACAAGAAGAAAGACTAATAATATTAGGTCTAATTTGGAAAGTAGCACGAAAATACAAAAGGAAATATTTTTTAGAACAGAAAAGATATTGCGAAATAATTGACAATATTGATCTACAAGTAGAAGATACATATACATTTTATACATATAATTCACAAAGAGATATTGTATCATTGACTCCTCTTACAGATGAACAAAAATGCGATATTGTTATGTAATTTGATTCACTATTAAGAGAATCATGCCTATTTGAACTAATAAGAACATTGACTTTTAATGAAAAGTTGGTGTTCTTTTTGTTTTACCTGGAAGAGTATAAAAATATGGAAGTAGCAGCACTTTTGAATAATGCTGAAAGAACTATATTAAATAGAAGAAAATCAATAGATAATAAAATCAAAAAAATGAAAGGGGAATTGTAAGATGAGTAATATTTTTAATAACTATACTTTAAGTAATGAGGAAATAGAAAAAATTATAAAGGATTTTAGACAAGATATTAAAAATGCCTCTAAAATAAATGGCAAAATAGATGAAGATTGTGAACAAAAAATAATGATTGCAATATACCAAAAATTAAGTAGAAATAGAAAAAAATAAAATTTTTTAAAAAGTTTCTCAAAAAATTTCCGATTTTTAATGTTTGGGTGGCATTTACCTAGTAGAAAGGTAAAGTTTCAAATTTTAAGAAATGGAGGTAAATGCTATGGACATTAAAAAAGCTATTGAATATGCACAAGTTGCACTAAAAAAGGTGCAAGAAGAAAACAAAATCAATAATAAGCAGTTAACAGCCAAACAACTAGGAGAAACAATGTGGCTAATGTATTACTTATATGATGAAGAACAAATACATCAAAAAGCTACAGAAATTATAAATAATTTGGAGTTAAAAAAATGATTAGAATTTTAATTATGTTAGTAATGTTTGGCTGTACTGTTTTGAATATAAAGTCAAAATTTAATAAAGTCTATAAAACGCCTAAATTATCAAGTCTAAAAGGAAAAAAATTTAGTAATTATATAGATAATATTACAAAAGATTTATAATAGACTTTTTGTGTTTAAAAACTGTTATATAAAAAGTCAACCATTATTAACTGAAAGGCTTGATATGAAAAAGAAAGAAAAGATTATTATTCTCTTTTTTGAAAATAAACTTACAACAGTAGAAATTGCTAGTAAATTAAAGGTTACAAAACAATATGTATCAAGAATAGTTAGGAATGATTCAAGATATACAAAAGAAAGAGAAGATAGAAAATCAAAAAGCAAACAAAAACAGACCAAAAGGGTAAAAGACTATATTTATAAAAAAAGACAAAAAGAGAAACAAGAGCGATTAAATGCTATGGTAGAAATGCAACATATTCAAGCAAGTATGGAATTATCAGGAAGAAATACTATAAATAATCGTGCATATAGAAATTGGAATAGCAGCATTTATGAATATTATAATAAAACAAAAGAATATAGAGTAAAAAAAGATTATCAAGATAAGGTATCTTATGCAGTACCCAAAAAAATCAAATGGAAATAAGGAGAAATATTATGAATGCTATTGATGAAAAAATAGGTCTTAATATAAAAGAAGCTAGTAAGTTAATGGGAATAAATGAAAAGCTAATGTCGGAATTAACTCATATAAAAGGTTTTCCCTGTATAAAGTTCAAACGAAGAATAGTAATTAACAAATTAAAATTACAAGAATGGTTTGACAAAAATAGTGGTAGGTATTTTTAATATCTATCACTTTTTTTGAAAATGGGCTGAAATCATAAATAAAACACGTTATAATTAAGGAAAATCATTATATTTTGACTTATTCTGTTTCCTTAATTAAAGGAGGGAAAGTCATTGGGAAAACAGAAAAATAGTAATGATAAAAATACTAAAAATAAAAATGGTACAGGTAGTTTTAGACAAAAGGGAAATGGTTGGGAAGGTCGTGTATCTGTAAAAATAAATGGTAGATCCGTTCAAAAGTCAGTTTCTGGTGCTACAGAAAGAGAAGTAAAAGATAAAGCAAAAGCATTAAAAAACTTTTATGCAGAAAAAGAGAAAGTATATGCAAATTTAAAAATAAAACAATCAGAAATAACACTTGAAGAATGGATAAAAATATGGATTAAGGACTATAAAAGATTAACAATAGCAGAAAGCACATTAGCAGGTTATATAAGTAAAATTAATTCATATATTAGACCATATTTCAAAAATAAAAAGATTCAAGAAATAGATAAAAACGATATTCAATTATTTGTAAATTATATGGCTACATTGAAAAAAAAGAAATCAAGAAATGATACTAAAAGACAATCTAACAACTTATTATCAATCAAGACAATTAAAGATACTGTCAAGATATTAAGAATGATTTTTGATGACGCACAAGATATAATGAACTTATTAGGAACTAACCCAGTCCATAAATTAAAATACCCAAAAAGAAAGGCAGCAAAACCTAAAGAAATAATGAGTATAGAAGAACAAATTGCAGTAACCAACTTTTTGTTATCTGAATATAACGGAATTGCATATTTAACACTATTTGTTTTAGGTGTAAGAGCAAGTGAATTAGCAGGTTTTCTATGGAAAGACTTAGACAAGATTTTTGGAGAAATACATGTTGAACGTGGATTCCAAATTGTTGATATATATGATGATGACTTAGTTAAATTAAGGTCTGAAAGAAAATATACAGAATTAAAATCTGAAACAAGTGATAGAATTGTACCAGTTATGCCATTATTAAGAGTTGCATTAGAAAAATATAGAGAAGAAATAATGCACAAACTTGGAATAACAGACCCTACATTATTAGATAATGAAAGCATTTTCAAGACATCAACTGGAAATACAATTACATCTGACTATTTAAGACATAGACTACAATATGTTTTGAAAAAATATGGTTTTAAAAAGAAAGTCACTGTTCATGAATTAAGACATACTTTTGCAACTCGTTGTCTTGAAGCAGGTATAGATATGAAAACTTTACAAACATTTTTAGGACATGCTGATTATAAAACAACTGCTAATATTTATTCTCATGTTTTAACACAAACAAAAAATAATCAAATTATGAAATATAATACTTATATAACTGATACTATTCAAAAAAGTTTAGAATCTGTTATGAACATTACAGAGGAAACTGTGAAAGATCCGAAATTAAAACAAAAAGCTATTGAAAATATGCGAAAGAATTTTGATTTGTTAATAGAAACCAAATTCAAAGAAAAAGAAGAAGAACTAAAATTAAAAGAGCAAGAACAAGTAAATGGACAAGTTATAGATGATAATAAAAATGAATGTAATATTACTAATAATATTCCTAAAAAGAAATATCGCTTGAAGATGATTGTTAAAAGAAAAGTTGCAGTTTAGTAGGTTAGGGAAAAATTAGGGAAAAACTTGATAGAACATTAAAAAAGCTTTAAAAATCAATAAATTTATAACTATATATCGTTGGGCTCATAACCCAAAGGTCGGTAGTTCGAGTCTACCCCCCGCAACCAATTATATCAAGCATTTGCTATTGCTAGCAAATGCTTTTTTTATACTTTTTTATAATCCTATTGTTAATTAACATAAAACGTGCTATAATATATGCCATGGAAAATATATGGAGGAAAATATATGAAAAAAGTAAATAAAATGACTTTAAAAGAACTTCTTGATTCTACTGATTTATTGATGCATTTATCTGATATATTATATTGCTGTGAAGATTTTGAAACAATTAAAGAATTTGCTGATTTTAATACAACTAAATCTAATCTAAACTTTATAGAAATTAAAGACTTTTTAATAAAACATGAAGATAAAATAAATAAACAAAAGTTATTATTAGTAATTGTAAAAAACTATTACGAAAATATAAATTTAATAGATTCTATATTAGCAACTAAGACCTCTAACTCATCAAATATATTAGACTTAATTGTAGAAAAAAAAATAGAAGAAAAAAATTTAAATATAGCCAAACAAATAGGAAAGGGGATGGATGAATCTTTTGCATTCTATTTCTATAATACAGATACCAATAGCTATGACATAAATATAATTGATTCAAAAGAATTAATTGATGGTATTAAAATAAACAGTTCCGCTAATCTAAAAAGATTCAAAGAAATAGACCAAGATTTCATGGAATCTGATAAAACCAAATCTATAGGAATTGAATATTTATTACAATCAATTGTACTAACAGATTTTAATAACATATTTCCAAATAAACAAATTGGATCTAATATGAAAACTTTACTTTTTGAAAACCAACTCTTAAAAAACAATATTAAAACCAGAGAAGAAATAGAAAATTTAAAAAATCAAAATTATGATGAATATGAAAATTTAATAGAAAACAATGAATTTCATGATATATTATCAGATATGAAAAATTTACTAGAAAAATATATAAAATATGTAGATATTGACAAGCTTCTTGCAATTAGTGCATATAGATTTGAAGAAAGTTTAGAAAATGAATTCATATCTATAGAAAATGCACCTGCTATAAAAGAAATTTTAAATACAATTATAAAACATACCAAAAATAATAAAACATTAACTTTATCTCTACAAGATAGAAAAAATAATTCTTATGATCTTAAAGACATAGAATATTCATTAACTGATATAATTAACTGTATAAATAGATTTACAGACGACTCATATATAAAGAAATCACAAATAGAAGAATATAAAAATAAAATAAATTCAGAAGAACTTACTTTATTTGATTTAGATCCTCAATATGTAAAGATTTGTTTTTCACCTTCTGAATTAGAAAATATAGCTAAATTAAATAGTCAAAACTTACAATATGTATCTACAATATTACAATGGAATAAAAATAAAATATTAGATAATATTAAATTTCAAAAAAATTGTCCTGTTGAATTGTTGAAAGATTTTATGACTCAAAAAATTATTTATCCAAATGATATAATATCATTATATAAAGATAATATAATAGATATAGAATATATAAAAAATTTAAAAGAATATTCAAATTTTTCTAATGAAATTTCCGCTTCAGAACTAATTTCTTTATATGATAATTATAATAAAAATAAATCTGAAGAAAATAATTTAATAAACTATACTAGATATTTAGATCTTTATAAAGAAATATTACTAAATGATAATCCTAGAGAAACCAAAAAATATTCACTAAACTTTATGGAGCAAATGATTGAAAATTATGACAAAAGACATATAGATACACATATAACTCAATTAGAAGAATTTTATAAACAAGGATTATTAACATTAAATACTATTATAGAATGGAATGATCCTTCTGTAATAGAAACTTTTTTAACAGACTTATATAAAGAAAATATTATTCAATTAAATGATGTAAAAAAATTCGTAAAAAACGGTAACTTACCTTTCGAATATATAAAACAATTAGTATGGGAAGAAAATATTAATTATGAAGAAAGACTAAAACTCTTAGAAGAAGGTTGGATCCCTGAAGAAGAAATCTTTGAATTATACTCAAAGGCTCTTATTAGAGAGGATGATTTATTAAAATTATCACAAAAATCAATTATAAGTAAACAAAAAACACTTGATATTATAAATAATACTCAATTACAAGATTTAGAAAAATATTCTAATATTGTATTAGTAATAGGTGATAAACTCCAAAAAATAAAAAGAGATGATAGCTTGTATTTTAATGAAGAAAAAAACACTTCAAGCAAAAGCTCTAAACCTAAATTAATGATTGACCCAAATGAAAGAGAGTCCCTTTTTAGTTTGTTAAAAGCTGGTAAACCAAATAAAGTAGAAATATCAGAAACTAGTCCTTTCTATAATTATGAATTTTATATTATCCCTGATGAAAGTGGAAAAGTAAATTTAAATAGTGTTATAATTGCAGAAAGAATTTATGAAGAAAAAGAAGAACATATAAAAAATCCTAATACAACCATTAAATATGCTACTGATAACGCTACATACTTCTTCAAATATAAAGATTTAATGGTTCTAAGTAATTACTTAAAAAAAGATGATGCAATAAAAGAAACAAAGAATATAATCTTTAAAGCAAATCACACACTTGCAAACGATAAAAGGAATGGACATTGGGCTGCTAGCGTAATTTATGGAGTTGCTAAAACTATGTTATCATCTGACTTAAAGGAATATAGCAAAGATAATCAAAGAAAAATAATAGTTGAAAAACTTAGTAAAGTATATACTTACGATGAATTAGAAAAAATTTTAGATAAAGGATCTTCAATAGATTCCGGAGATTCTATTTGTGAAATTATAGATTATGATGACTCTGACTCTAGATAATTTTTTGCATATTATAACACAACTAAAAAGTACTTTTAAAAGTATTTTTATTGAATTTTTTGTCGAAATACGATATATTATTTATATTGTTTTAATAGAAAGGAGTCCATGATTTATTTAGTTTATTAAATAATCATATAAAAAAATGAAAATAAAAAAAATATTTATTATATTATTATGTACATTTTTAATTTTAATTCCATTTGGAAATGTTCTATCAGCTGATATTGTAAATCAACCTTCAATTAGTGCAGACGCCTCTATTGTAATTGACAATAAAACTAATAAAATTCTATATAGTAAAAACGAAAATAAAAAAATGTACCCTGCTAGTACTACTAAGATTTTAACAGCAATTCTTGTTATTGAAAATTCAAATTTAGATGATTTAGTAACAGCAAGCTATGATGCTATTATGTCTATTCCAGATGGTTATTCAATAGCTAATATTCAAATTGGTGAACAACTTACAGTTGAACAATTATTAGAACTTTTATTAGTTCACTCTGCTAATGACGCGGCTAACGTATTAGCAGAATTTATTGGAGGTTCAACAGACAGTTTCGTTTCTATGATGAATACTAGGATTAATGAATTAGGATTATCTAATTCTCATTTTACTAATGTTTATGGTATGCATAATGAAAATCATTATACAACTGCTCATGACTTAGCAATAATTATGAAATATTGCCTCAAGAACGATACATTTAGAAAAATCTCTGGGCAAGCTTCTTGTTCTATCCCATCAACTAACAAATATGGCACTAGAACATATAATTCCACAAATGAACTTTTAATTCCAAATAGTTCATCTTATTATAAATATTTAACTACTGGAAAAACAGGATTTACTTCTCAAGCAAAAGAGTGCTTAGTTTCTTCTGCTTATAAAGATGATTTAGAATTAATTGGAGTTGTACTTGGAAGTAATAATCGATTTTCTGATACTCGTGCTATATATGACTTTGCATATTCTAATTATTCTATTAAGATTATTGCAAATGAAGGAGACATTGCAAGTACTATAACCATCTCTAATGCAACAAAAGAAACCGAAAGTCTGAATCTATTATTAGATGAAAGTATTCCTGTACTGATATCTAATTCTCAAGATATTTCTGAAATTTCACCTGAAATAATATTGAATGATAATATTTCAGCTCCAATTGAAGAAGGCTCTATTTTAGGTAAAATAAAATATACAGTAGCAGGAGTTACTTATTCGACTAATATTATCGCTGAACATAATGTTGAAAAATCTAAATTGCCAGTTTATATTTTGTATTTAAGTATTGCTTTTATATTTATTATAATTTGTTTTATTTTAATTTATAAAAAAAATAGTAAAAAAAAGATTTAAGTTAAAATTATAACTTAAATCTCTTTTTTAATTTTTTGCTTATTTTATATAATGTTTTTTTCTCACTATATAACTTACTCCTGCAATTGTAGCTCCTACTCCAACAGATGCTATTATAATCCAAAATGCTACTGAACCCGTATATGGTAATTTAAATGGTAATTTTTCTAAAACTCCTTCATTTTTATTACTATTGCTATTGCTTTCATTTTCTTTCACAATTTCATTTATTTGTCCAGTTACAACATTTGAAATATTAATCTTACTTAAATCTGTTTTATTTCCAGCTGCATCTTCTATATTTCCTGTTATATTATTGATGGTCATTTTGCCAATATCTTTTTCTGATATTGTATATGTATATATTATAGAATTTACATATTCTCCTACAGTATAGTCGCTTTCTAAATTTCCTTCTGCTTTGTTTCTTCCAAATTTAATATTTAATACAGGTACTTCTTCAGCTGCTATATACTCATTTCTGTTTTTCATATTTTCATCTTCAAAAACGACTTTAATTTTAACTTTATCTCCTGCCTTATAATTTTTTCCTTCTTCTGCCATTATATAAATTGCCTTTATAGTTGATTTTGAATAATCAATCACTATTGGCTCATCCATATTTTCTTCATTCATTACGGTCAAATTTGCTTCATTTCCTGATAAATCTCTACATCCACTTACTTGGATTTCAAGATATCCCTCTTTTATTTTGTCATTTATTTCTAAACTAGCTGTATACTCTTTGCCACTACCTTCTACTGTAGCCACTTGTCCTCCCATTGTAACTGTTGGCAATTCTGCTAAATCTTCATTTGAAGTAATATTAACTTTTACAATATCTCCTTTATTTAAATAATAGCTATCTTTCTCTATCTCTGGAACTACTGTTATCTCTGGCGCTGTTGTATCTGCTATAACTTCACCAACTAATAAATTTATTCCGTTTGGAACTGTTTCTAAATTGCCTGTTAATTCATCTGACATTTCGTCTTGCTCTGTTACATCATCTCCTACAAATGCTTTAGTATTGCTAGAAATATATTCTTCACTTAGTTCTTTGCTTTCATCTTCTGATTCATCATTAGATAAAACTTCCATTTTTTCATTTTCTATATCTATATTTTCTTCTGTTTCTTCAATAGTAAAATCTTCTTCTTCTTCATTATTAACTGTTAATATAGTATCCATTTTACCAGTATCATCTGTTAAATTTCCATCATTTAGTCCTACTATTTTTAATATTCCATTATCTCCTTCTTGCACTTCATATTCGTATCTAATAGCTGTATTATTGTCTTCAAATCTAATAAATTCTGGATTTTTAACACTTGAATTGTTACCAAATTCTAACTGTAGTTCTGGTACATTTCCTTTTACTTCTTCTGAAAATGCAATCTTTATACTTATTTTTTCCCCTTGTTTATATTCTTGTTGTCCTTCATCTTGATCAATTGTAACTTTTTGAATAGTAGGTATATTTAATGGCTTTACATTTACTTTTATTGTCTCTTTAACATCTTCATTTGTTGGGCTACTTATTTCTATAGTTGCTTTTCCCTCTGAAATAGCAAGTATTTTATATGCTCCTGTCTCTTCATCCTTATACATTCTTGCAATATCTTCATCTGATGATGTAATAATTGGTTCTTCTGTTGCATCTATTTCTCCTTCTATATCTTGACTATTTGCACTTGATTTTAGAAGTTTAGATACTGAATTTGCAATTATATATTCCTCATCTTCTAATGATTCTTTTAGCGTAATATCTTGCTTACTTGTATAAATTTTAGTAATAGACTTCTCTACCTTTACATCACATTCATCACTTATACCATCGATTGTAACAGTTACCTTTGCAGTTCCTTCTTTTACAGGTATAACTTCTACATTTCCATAACTATCCTCTTTTAATTTTACAATATTTTCATCTGAACTTTTCCACTCAGCGTCTTTATTATCTAAATTTGTGTTTACTTTTAAATATGTATATTTATCCGGTAAGTTAGACAAATCATAGTTTATTGTATTTTCACTTAATTCAACATATGCTTTATCTATAATTTCAATATTAAATCTAGCTGTTTTATATTTATTATCTTCACTATTCTCATCTAGCATGCTACAACATATAACTATTTTGCTACCTGTTACAGCATTTTCATTAACTTTAATATTAGCACTTCCATCATTATTTGGAGTAATAGTTACCATATCTGCTTGCCCTTCAGCATACCATCTAATTTGATTTTGAATATTTTCGTCTTTAATGTCTTCATAATTATTATCTTCAAAACTATTAAACTTTAATGTAAAAACATCATTTTTATACATTCCATTATAATTATTAACACACATTTTTTGAATATCTGTGGCATCAGATACGGTTAGTACACCGTCTTTATTAATATCTCCTCTTTCTTTTCCTTCTTCTGTAAGTTGAATCAAATTTACTATTGCTCTTTGTACATCAAATGAATCTACCTCTGTAATAAACCCATCTTTATTAACATCTCCTAAAATATTCTTATTTACTTTTTTCCCAGTAATTACTTCAAATCCTGTAGTAACATTATTTTTATCTATTATCTTTAATTTTATTTCTCCTGCTTTTTCTTCTTCATTATCTTCATTTAGGTATGTTGCTTTTATTACCACACTACCATTTAAAGCTGATAGTTCATTTTTTGATTTAATTGAAATACCATCTTCATTTTCGGTAACATTTATAAATTCTTCTCCTTCAGTAACAGATAATTTTAAATTATCACCTGAAACTAATTTATTTTCATTGTCATATACCTTAAATGTTTCTGAACTTCCTATTTGTAATGAATTTACTCTTTTATTTATAATAACTTTTAAAGCTGTTAAATCATTAGCATCAATAGATTCATTTCCATCAACATTAGCATATTTTTTTTGATCATCTGTAAGTTCTTGTAATTTAGATAAATATCTTTGTAATAACAAATAGTCGTATTCATTAACATATCCGTCTTGATTTATATCTCCTGCTATAGCCTCATCCTTTACATTTTTATCACTTGCTAAATATAACTTATTTAATTCACTATTTCCGTAATATAAATAAATTCCATTTGAAGATTTGTTACTTTCATCTATAATAATGTCATCTCCCAAGTTTCCTGACAAATTTTTATAATTCTTTATCTCTATTGGTATACATTTATCTACATAACCAAATGCATTAGCTGTTTGTAGTATATAATTTGAATCTAAATATGCATAATAATGATATATTTCACTTTTATCTTTTTTATTTTTATTTTTTAATCTAGCAAAAGTCGTTTTGTGTCCACATACATATATTTCTGGATTATTTCCAAGTTTTTCTTCTGTTGTTAAATCTATTACTATTTTTTGATTTTGGTATATTGTCATTTTTTGTTTATCAGATGACAATTTTCCTCCTGTTATATTTATTTCACTTATTTCAGGATAACTACTATCGAAATAAACTTTATTTTTTATAGTATAACTTGTAGCATTTCCCCATTTATCTGATAGTCCATATATTTCTATTACATAATCTCCATATAAAGTCCCTGTTCCAAATTTATCTGTTATTGGAATTTCTATAGAGAAATTGGTTTTATTTCCTACATTTATTGTACCAGTTTTTAAATCTGTTCCATTAATTTTTATTCCACTATATTTTGAAACTTCTTCATGTGCTTTAAGATTTAATATCAATTTGTCTCCTACTTTTACTGCACATTTATCTTTATCATAAATCTTATCATTTTTCTTTATTTGTAAACTTTGTATTTTAGGTGGAGTAGTGTCTACATTAACATTCTCTTCTATCTTTCTCCAATTTCCTGCTAAATCTTCAACTTTAATTGTATATTTTCCAGATTTAGAAATTTTATATGTTGCTGAATATGCACAATAATAATCTTTTTTATTACAACTATATATATTAGTTCCATTTACTGATATATTTTTTATAGCAACATTATCTTTAGCATATACTGTTAAATACTTTATATTTTTACCTGTTTCACTTTTATAATTAGTAGTAAAAGTTGGATGTTCTCTATCTATTCCTTTAACTTCTTGGTTCAGAATTATATCTCTTAATCCTGGATATGTTATCTTTATAGTATATTTTCCATTTTTAGTTACTGGATACTTTACTGTATTATTTCCTACATAATTTCCATTTACATAAACTTTAGCATTATTGTAATTAACATTTTCCCCTGAAGTTGGATAAATTTCAATATATTTTATTTGTTCCCACCCACTGGTAGTGCTTGATTTATATGATAGAGATATATTATAATAAATTTGATTATTATTGTTATTATTGTTGTTGTTATTATTTGGATTAGTACTTGCTTTGATTCCTGACCAATTAAACATTACATATGATCCTTTAAATGGTGAACTTGACGTACCTGGTATTCGAACCATTGCTTTTTCTTGTTCTTTTCCTTTACTTTTAACTGTAACTTTTTTTCCAGATATCTTGACAATATTCTCCTTATAATAAGTAGGTGCTACTATATTACCATATGATTTCACAAAGATATCTGGCAATGTACTATTTCCTGTATTTCCACTTTTTATTGTTCCTAAATATTTAGTTATTATTTGGTGTTGTAAATTATATCTAGCATCATGTACAATACCAGCATTTATGCTTTCAATATTATTTTTACTTAAATCTATATATGTAATCTTTCTTAAAGCTTTCCTTCCAGAAGAAGTCATAAATCCACTTGTTTCAGATATTTTACAATTAGAAAAATTTAATCTTCTTAAATTAGGCCATTTTGAAAAGTCAGGTAATGTAGTTATTCCTCCTATATTTAATCCTGAAAAATCAAATTCTGTTATCTCTTTACAATAATATACATATGTTGAATTCCATGCTCCTCCAACGTCTTCGTTAAAATAAAATGATGGTATGTCTATATAATATAATCCTCCTGAAGTAGGTGTTGGCGTCCTTACTGCATTTTTACATTGAGTCCAATATCCTTTTCCATATCCAGTATTCTCCATAGTCTTTACTATACGCTCTAATATTAATCTACTTGATGAAGTAATTCTTGTAACTTGATCAGATGGAGCTTGTGACCTCGCCAATCTTTTCTCAATTGGATTAATTGCTATTTGAGTAATACTAGTTTTATCTTCTTCATACTTAGCATCTTTTATCTTATTTGTTATACATACTAGTCCAATTATTACTTCTGCCACCAAAATAATAAATAAAAAATTTAATACTTTCAAAAATTTCCTAATTTTCATAATAATATCCCCTTTAATGTTATTAATCACTAATTAAAATTTACTACATTATTATTTTAGTTTCAATAGTAGCTATTTCTTAGTTCAAGAATATTACAATGCATTACTAGAAAACTACTTGCGGATATTTAAAATATAAACACTACATTCTTTAATATTTTATTTTTATTACAATTTGATTACATGCCATTTTATTTACTATTTTATACTGTAATTAGTTCCTTTATCTTATTAAATTTATTTTCTCCAATACCATTTACCTGTTTTATATCTTCTATTAATTTAAACTTTCCTTTCTCCTTTCTGTATTCTATTATTTTTAAAGCTGTTGATTCTCCAATTCCAGGTAAAGTTTCTAAATCCGTTTTAGTAGCTGTATTTATATTTATCTTTAACTTTTTATTATTATTACTTTTTATCTCATTACTTTGTTCTACTGTTCCAGAATCTATATTACTTTCTACAATTATAGTTGACTCTTTTTCTTCTTTACTTGGTATATGAATTTTCATCCCATCTTCTATTATATATGCTAAATTTATATTTGTAATATCTGCTTCATCTTTTAATCCCCCAGCTTTATCTATAGCATCTATAATTCTGGAATTATTTTTCAATTCTACAATTCCCTCTTTATTTACGGCTCCGCTAACATGAACAATTATATTTTCGTTTTTTTCTAGTTGTTGTTCATTAGAATTATTTTCAATTTGATCATTTGTTTTAATCTCTTCTTTTATTTCTAAATTTTGTTCTTGATTGTTTAACCACTCTTCTTTTCTATCAAAAATAAAATAGTAACTACTTATTGCAACAATTGCTACAATTACTATTAATAGAATTTTATTTTTTTTATTGAAATTATTTATTCTTATATGTATCTCTCCTTCCTCAGAATAATTTAGCAAACCATATAATTTATATTAATCTTATATTTTTTCTTTGGCTTTTTTTATATAACCACCACATTATGTGCTTTATAACTAATATTTATTAATTTGGATTTTAGTAAGAATCTTACTTGAAATAAATTTTGTTGAATTAAATTTATTATAGAAAAGATAAGCATTTTAAATTATTATCTTATCTTTTCTATAATAGTATATTGATTATTAATAATCTTTTCCTATAATAATTGTTACATCGACTTTGCTTGAACTTGATTGACTATTTTGTATAACCCCTGTACCTAATACTTCTTTCATGTTTTGTAATAAAGTATTGCTTACATCTTTTTTATCTATAATAGTTGTTTTAGAAGTTGAATTAGTAGTTCCAGTTCTAGTAACTTTATAACCTGCTCCTTCTAGTTCACTTACTGCCTTTTGTAGTTTTTTACTATCTCCGCTTCCATTTAATATTTCTATTTTAATATCACTTTTTTTATTTGATGTTACTGTATTATTAATAGTACTATTAGTTGAAGTATTTGAAGTCACATTATTTGTTGTAGTTTCTGCATTTTCAGTTAACTCTTCTGTATTATCTCTATCATAAAATAACTCCTGTATTAATGCTTGTGTTGCTTTTTTATCATGTATAAATACCCATGTTCCAGATGTATTTTTATTAGTATTGATTCCTGGTAAACTAGCTGTTAATAAATCATCTGTATTAAACTCTACTGCATATGGGACATAATCTTTTGCAACTTCAAAGTCTATATTAGTTATTACATATTCTTTTGCAACTTCTAAAATTTCTCCAATTTTAAATATATTTTCTGGTTTTGCTGTTTGTTTTATAACTTGCATAATAAATTCTCTTTGTGTTCTCATTCTTCCTGTGTCATTGTCACCATATTCCTCTGGATATGAAGTATCATCATTATTATGTCTAAACCTTACTAACTGTTCTGCTTTGTCTCCATCTAATTTTTGTTCTCCTGCTTTTAAATGAATGTGTAAATTCTGTGATGTATCATCATAATTCATATCAATTGGAACATCAAATGTAATACCTCCAATTACATCTACTAATTTAATTAAAGCTTCTGTTTTTACTACTACATAATATTTAATATCTAAACCTGTTATTTCATTTACTGCTTCTAAAGTTTCATCTGGTCTATGTTTTCTACTATACAATGCATTTATTTTTTCATAAGCTGTTGCTTTAGCTGGGGTTTTTCCAGTATATGTATCCCTTGGAATAGATAATAATGTAGCTTTTTGAGTATTTGGATTATAAGAAGCAACCATAATAGTATCAGTTAAATCTACATTTTCTTGATCTGTACTAATACCTAATATTAAGCATTTAAATTCCCCCAAATTTTTCTTGGTATTTTCATCATGTCCTACCACTGTTGCTAACATCCCAGACATTCCGCCTCCATTTTTGCAAACTTTATATGCAAATACACTTCCTGCTATTAATATAATAAATAGCATTATAAGTAAAACTTTTTTCCATACTTTTTTCTTTTTCTTATTTGTTGTTCCTTTTTTTTCTCTTTTGTTGGAATTACCTTTTTTCAAAATCGCTCACTCCTAAAATTTTATGTTATAAGTATAACAAACTTATATATAAAACGCAATAATTTTACAAAAAATTCACAATAAATAAACACAGTATAATTTACATTCTTATAATCTTTACTGAATTTACTTTTTTAATAGTAACATAAACTCCAACATTAACAAAAAGAGATTGAGTCATAACTAATACCCCAATCTCTTATTTTATAGTATTTTTTAGAAAATATTATGTTTTAAAAAACACATTTAATATATTATAACTACTCATTGTCTTTGCTAAATACGATTCTTGCATAGCATTATCAAGTGCTCCATTTGGATTAAGTATTACTACTAATTGTATTACCATTAAAATCACATAAGTAATAATAATTCCTCTTAATAATCCGTACAAAACTCCTCCTATTTCATTAAACTGTTTTATAATTGGAAATTTTGCTACTTGATTAGCTAACGAATTAACTAGTAATAAACAAATTTTAATTATTATAAATAACACTATTAATGTTATTCCATATATAATATTTATTGATAAACTTTTAGATGTATCTGGTAAAAGTCCATTTTTTGCACTTTCTATAAGTTTACTTGAACTATCTTTACTATCATCATTTTTCATAAACTCTTCTATTTTGGTTTGTATCATTTGTTGTAACTTTTCATCTACTGTAGTATTATTAATTATTATATTACCAATTGGTTTATATAATAATAATGTTACAACCATTGCAATTATAAATGCTAATATATTTATTGCCAATGAAATTAATCCCTTTTTATAGCCAAAAAACGCTGAAGCTAATATAAATAATATAATTATTATATCAATTACAATTCCCATAATTTATCCCCTTTTATAAGTTTATAATTTCAATTTTATCTCTATAGATAATTCCGGCTATACTATCTGAAACAACAATATTAGTAATTTCTTGATTTGCCACATATCTCTTTACAAGCCATCCATCTGTACTAATGAACTCTACTTCTGTTCCTAAATTAATTGCTATAATATTTCCATATGTATATAATTCTTTAGTAACAGAACTTGCTGTATATTGCTTTATTTCATGATTTTCAATATTCACTATATTTACTAAAGAATCTGCTGTAAATAATCCCGAAGATTTTTCTTCAATTGAACATGCTCTATTTACTAAATTTACTGATTGAAATATTACTTTTTTATTTTGATTATCTATTAGTGTTATATCTTCTCCGTTCTCTATTTGATGTATAGAGTCTGTATACATACAAACTAGCTTATTTTTATTTTGATATTTTATATTAGTTATTAGCTTATTTTCTTCTCCCTTATATGTATTTTCTAATGAATTAGTAGGATCAGTACTTGCCTTATCTATTGATATAACTTTTATACTAGATTGTATCATAGTACCTGATGTGTCAACTTCTGCAATTGCTAAATACTTATTATCATTTGAGATGCTAACATCTACTGCTCTTGTTGATGATAGATATGTATTAAACAATTCTTTTCCTTGAGGATTATATGTTTTTATAACTGTTTTATAACTTGTATCTACTATTACTACTGCTACATATCCATTTTTATTAACATGTACTTGTGAAATGTTTCCTTCCACTTCCGCTTCCCAAGCTATGTCTTTATCTGAAATTAAATAGACTTTTTTCCCTTTGTTTTCTGCTATTGCTAAAAATCTATTTGCTGAACCCCAAATAGGATTTGAAATTTGTAAATCAAGTGTCTTTTCCTGACTTCCTGTACTATTATAAACTGAAAATTTAGTTTTATTTAAAATACCTATATATTTATTAAAAGCATAAATATTAGAATCTTGATTCTCTTTTAAATCTATTGTTGCTACTTTATCTTGTAATACTTCTTTTCTAAATATATTTTTATCAATCCATTCTCTTGCCTTGTCATTAGTACTATATAGCCCAATTGTTATAATTGCTATTACAATAAATACTATAATTATCGTTAAAATAACTATTTTTTTCTTATTAACTTTCTTTTCCTTATTAGTTGCGTCTATCCAAATATCTTTCATTTTATATTTTCTCCTTGGTTTTTATTAGTTAAGTTATATCAGTTTTTCATGTTTTTTTCAAGGTTTTTACGAATTTTTTAAGTTTCAAAAGTTACAGTTCAGTAAAAGATGATTATGATGTCCAATCTTTGCCTCCAACTATAACACTTAAATTTTATTTA
>OGLJ01000254.1_pt1 | contig 66994 bp, 59 predicted proteins | sample 1572801 | NCBI WGS metagenome assembly OGLJ01 (sample SAMEA2581877, study PRJEB24529) | metagenome | biome: Human gut stool | place: China | collected 2011
GCCCGACCTACACCCTTAGCAGGGGCGCCTCTTCAGCCTCTTGAGTATTTCTCCAGATTCTGTTACAAATCATATAATGTGTTAAACACGAATATTAGAATACCAAAGAAATATCTGTTTGTCAATATCATTTATCAACTTATTTGCAATATTTTTTTGCAGCCTGTTCGTAAAGGTCTGTTCCTTCACTGTCAATGACCACAATAACCGGGAAATCTTCAACCTCCAGTCTGCGGATGGCTTCTGTTCCAAGGTCATCATAAGCTATGACCTCAGATGATTTTATGCGCTGTGAAAGCAGTGCCCCCGCACCGCCGATTGCCGCAAAGTAAACGGCCTTGTTCCGCACAATGGCATCCTTGACTGCCTGGGAGCGCTTTCCCTTTCCAATCATTCCCTTTAAACCGAGATCTAACAGGGTCGGCGCATACTTATCCATTCTGCTTGCCGTTGTCGGTCCTGCCGAACCGATTGGTCGTCCCTGTCTTGCCGGTGACGGTCCCATATAATAAATCACCGTATCCTGCATCTTTATCGGCAGTTCCTTATGTTCGCCGATTGTTTCATACATTCTTTTATGCGCAGCATCTCTTGCTGTATAAATCGTTCCCGTAATATATACATAATCCCCTGCTTTTAAATCTTTAATATCAGATTCCTTCAACGGGGCAGTAATGTGCTTTTCCATATTCTTCCTCTTTTCCGCAGGCATTTTAATGCCGGAGGAACCGCGGACTGAATTTATTCAGTTCTGCGATAAATCCAGAATTGTGACGCCTGCGGCACAATTCTGTTATGCGAAAATCTTTGATTTATGGATTTTCGCATTTCTCCTTTTCTAAACTTATGAGCTGTTTTGTCGCGCATCAGCATTATTTTTCATACTTTATATCGTCCGTGTCACATGGCGGTTGACGTGACAGCAGATATTAACTGCCACCGGAAGTCCCGCGATGTGTGTCGGATAGGTTTCGATGTTGACTGCCAGCGCCGTTTTAGTTCCCCCAAGTCCACCCGGTCCGATGCCTAAACGGTTGATTTTTTCAAGCATTTCTTCCTCTAAGTTTCTGACATACTCTTTTTCCGGCTTTTCATGCAGATTTCTGGTCAGTGCCTTTTTCGCTAAAAATGCACATTTTTCAAATGTACCGCCGATACCGACACCCACAACCATTGGCGGACAGGCATTCGGACCTGCATCTTTAACGGCCGTTAAAATTGCTTCTTTCACACCTTCAATGCCGTCTGCCGGTTTTAACATGAAAACACGGCTCATATTTTCACTGCCAAAGCCCTTTGGCGCAACGGTGATTTCCACTTTATCACCCGGCACGATGTCATAATGGATAACTGCCGGTGTATTGTCCTTAGTATTTTCACGATAAATCGGGTCTTTGACAACGGATTTTCTTAAATATCCGTCAACGTATCCCTGACGCACGCCCTCATTGACCGCATCGGTAAGACCGCCGCCCGTGATATGGACTTCCTGTCCGACTTTAACAAAAACAACCGCCATACCGGTATCCTGACAAATCGGAATCATATCTTCTCCTGCAATTTGCAGATTTTCCTGAAGCTGTCCTAAAATCTGTCTGCCAAGAGGAGATTCTTCCTCCACTGCTGCCGCATCATACACTTCTTTCATATCCTTTGACAGAAAATGATTCGCTTCAATACACATTTCCTTAATATTTTTGATAATTTCATTTACATCAACTTCCCGCATACCTTTATCCCTTTCAAAAACGCAGTGTAAGGTTTTACTGCGTGTCATTACTCACATCTTCTTTATAGCGTATACCATTTTAATTCATAAGTCAAAAGTTTTCAAAATTTTTGATTTACCAGTGCAGAAAATCCAGAAATCTTTTCAATTCCTCGTTCCAGAACTTCCACTCATGTCCAAGCTCCGGGATTTCATCATAGGTGTAATCAAATCCGGGGTGTGCCGTAAAATAATCGCGCAGAATGTGATTTTGCATAAGCCACGGATCTTTTCCACCACACGCATGGAAAATTCGCGGCTTATCCACATTTTCAGTCAAAAGTTTCCCCGCAAGGTGGGTAAGTCCGTAGTCATTTTCGTGTAAATCGCCCTCACCAAACAACAGCAGCCTGCTTTTTTGCTTTGCTGGTGATGAAAAATCAGAGTCCGCCTTATCGCCTGCCGAAAATGCACCGACACCCGCAAATTTTTGTGGATATGATAGCGCCGTATGCAGACAGCCGTATCCGCCGTTTGAAAATCCGGCAATGTAGTTGTCCTGTCTTTCACCGGAAATACACGCAAACATGTTCCAGATAACAGACGGCAGTTCCTTTCCCACAAACGTACCAAAGGCGTCCCCGATATTCATATTGACAAAACAGGATTCATGGACATTTGGAAGCACCGCTGCAAAATGCTTTTCCTCTGCCAGTTCAACCAGCGGTGTGTGATACAGCCATGCCGTATGATCGCCGCTTCCGCCATGATACAGCCACAGACATTTCAGTTTCTCCCCTTTTTTTAGATTTTCAGGCAGTACAACCATACAGTCAATGCCGTAACGCAGTGTAATTGAAAACAGATTGATATTCATTACCGGCATAGGCTCCTCCAATCCGGTGACACAGGCACCTTATCATTTAAAATTTGAATTGTATTTTGTATACACGCATCCCAGTACGTCCAGTCATGTCCGCCGGTTTCCGTGATATAATGCACATTAAAGTTTTCCTGCTTCATCGCCTCGTACAGCTTCCGGCTCATTTCAATGCGCTTATCCTGTAATCCACAGGTAATGAAAATTTCCGGAAGGTTATCCACATTTCCCAATAAATTTATGCCGGTTTTGTGTGTAAGTTCAAATAAATCTGCTGCCGCCGTGGAAAAATCCTCTTTTTCACCAAAAACCGGTTTTAAATCGAGCCCCTGCGGTCTTAAAAAACGCTCCGATATATCAAGCAGTCCCGAATAGGAAAATGCTTTTCCGTATAATTCCGGTCTTTTTAACGCCGCATGAACCGCTCCGTATCCTCCCATCGACATTCCGGCGATGAAACGGTCTTCTTTTTTTGGCGAAAGGTCAAACCACGTTTCGCATTTTTCGATGAGTTCCTCTGTCAGAAATGTAAAATAGTCTTTTCCGTAACGGTTGTTGACATAACATTTGTTGTTGCCGGACGGCATCACCACTGCAATATTGTTTCCTTCTGCGTAATCCGCAACACGGGATTTTAGCAGCCATGATGCATAATCGCCCCCTGCGCCGTGTAAAAGATACAAGGTTTTATATCCGCCACGCCCCTGCGGCATTAAGACATTTGTCATGACCGGCATTCCCAATGCCTTGGATTCAAAATTTATACTTATCCATGCCATTTTTTCTTACTCCTGTTTAAAAATTGCCGCACGAAGAAACGGCATCTTCTGATGTCCCCTCCATGCGGCAGTTTCAATGATTGTTTATTCACTCTCTGTGTTTTCTTCGTCGTTTTCTGTTTCTATTTCTTCGCCTTTTTCATTTTCAGGCTTTTTAGAAACTTTTGCAATCGTTGCAACAGTTACATTCGCATCAAGATTAATCAGTTTGACGCCGGATGTAATTCTGCCAAGCTTTGAAATGTCTTTACATTCAATCTGGATAATCACACCTTCTGTCGTAATTAACATGACTTCGCGTGTGTCATCAACTGCCTTGACACCGACTACATTTCCGGTCTTTTCGCTGATCTTGTAACACTTGATTCCCTTGCCGCCTCTGTGCTGGACTGTAAATTCATTCATATCCGTGATTTTACCGAGTCCCTTTTCAGAAACGATTAACAGCGAATCGCCCTGTGTATCAAGCTGCATGCCGACTACTTCATCTTCGTCTAACAGATTCATGCCGATAACGCCCATAGAACTTCTGCCGGTCTTTCTTACATCAGATTCATGGAATCGGATACACTGTCCGAGTTTTGTTACAAGCAGAATATCCTTTGTGTTATCGGTTAATTTTACTTCAATTAATTCATCGTCATCACGCAGATTAATTGCCTGAAGACCTGTCTTTCTGATATTGGCATACTCTTTTAACTGGGTCTTTTTTACGATACCCTTCTTTGTTGCCATAAACATATAATCTGAATCATTAATATGTTTTGTATCCACAGGAATCACGGCTGTAATCTGTTCTTCCGGCTGGAGCTGCAGCAGATTAATAATTGCCGTTCCTCTTGAGGTTCTGCCGGACTCCGGAATTTCGTAAGCCTTTAACTTATAGGCACGTCCCTGGTTGGTAAAGAATGTCAGGCTGTGGTGTGATGTCGTCATGAATAAATCTTCAATAAAGTCATCTTCTAAAGTCTGCATTCCCTTAATGCCCTTGCCGCCTCTGTGCTGGCTCTTGAAATTATCCGGTGTCATGCGCTTGATGTATCCGAGATTGGTTCTTGCAATAATAACATCTTCATCCGGGATTAAATCTTCCATGGATAAATCGTATTCGTCAAATCCAATCTGTGTTCTTCTTTCATCGGCATATTTATCCGCAATGGCACTGATTTCTGTCTTGATGACGGTAAGGAGCTTTTTCTTGTCACTTAAAATTGCCTTGTATTCCGCAATCTTTGCAAGCAGTTCCTTTAATTCAGCTTCCAGCTTCTCTCTTTCCAGACCTGTCAGTGCACGCAGACGCATATCCACGATTGCCTGTGCCTGTGCTTCGGAAAGTCCGAATTCACTCATCAGACCTTCCTTGGCAATCTGTACATTCTGCGAACCTCTGATAATCTGGATGACACGGTCAATATTGTCAAGCGCAATCATTAAGCCCTCTAAAATGTGGGCCCGTTCTTCAGCTTTATTTAAATCATACTGCGTTCTTCTTGTGACAACTTCTTCCTGATGCAGAAGGTAATATTTGAGCATATCGTAAAGGTTTAATACCTTTGGCTGGTTGTCAACAAGCGCCAGCATAATCACACCAAATGTATCCTGTAACTGGGTATGCTTGTACAGCTGGTTTAAAATGATGTTTGCATTGACATCACGGCGCAGTTCAATACAGATTCTCATACCGCTTCGGTCAGATTCATCACGCAGTGCCGTAATGCCGTCAATCTTTTTATCGCGGACCAGTTCCGCTATTTTCTGGATTAATTTGGCTTTGTTTACCATGTACGGAAGTTCCGTTACGATAATGCGGTGCTTTCCGTTTTCCATTGGCTCGATATTGGTTACGGCACGGACTTTAATCTTTCCGCGGCCTGTACGGTATGCTTCTTCAATGCCCATTTTACCGATAATGACACCGCCGGTCGGAAAATCCGGACCTTTGACAATCTGCAATACTTCATCAATCGACGTTTCGCGGTCTTCCTCGACTTTGTTATCAATCAGCCTGACAACGGCATCGACAACTTCACGCAGATTATGTGGCGGGATATTCGTTGCCATACCAACGGCAATACCGGACGTTCCGTTTACTAAAAGATTCGGATAACGGGACGGCAGTACAACCGGTTCTTTTTCCGTTTCATCAAAGTTTGGAATAAAATCCACGGTATTTTTATTAATATCGGCTGTCATTTCCATGGAAATGCGGCTTAAACGTGCTTCTGTATATCGCATGGCGGCGGCACCGTCACCATCGACAGAACCGAAATTACCGTGTCCGTCTACCAGCGGGTATCTTGTATTGAAATCCTGTGCCAGTTTTACCAGTGCTTCATAAATGGATGAATCTCCGTGCGGATGATATTTACCCATTGTATCACCGACAATACGCGCACATTTTCTGTGCGGCTTGTCAGGACCGTTATTTAATTCAATCATTGAGAATAAGATTCTTCGCTGTACCGGCTTTAAACCGTCCCTTACATCAGGAAGTGCACGGGAAGCGATAACGCTCATCGCATAGTCGATATAGTAATCTTCCATGGTCTGCTTCATATCCACTTCATGAATCTTATCAAAGATATGTTCGTCCATTTTCTACTCCATTCCGAGAACGCGTTTTAGAAAAAATTCATTATCACCCGGAGCGTTCTCAGTCCGTGTGACGGTACAAATTTTTATTAAATATCCAGATTCTTTACATACTTAGCATTGGCTTCAATGAATTCCCTGCGCGGCTCAACCTTATCGCCCATCAGCGTAGAGAACGTTACATCAATTTCTGATTCTGAATCCTCGTCCATGTTCACCCGTAATAAAATTCTCTTTTCCGGGTCCATGGTTGTTTCCCAGAGCTGGTCGGCATCCATTTCGCCAAGACCTTTGTAGCGCTGGACTTTGTTATTCTGGTCACGTCCGATTTCAAGCATAATCTGATTGAGTTCCTCATCACTGTATGCATACCAGACTTTTTTGTTCTTTTCAATCTTATAAAGCGGCGGCTGTGCAAGATATACGTGCCCCTGCTTGATTAACTCCGGCATAAACCGGTAGAAAAAGGTAAGCAGCAGTGTTGCAATATGCGCACCGTCCACATCGGCATCGGTCATAATAATAATCTTGTGGTATCTTAATTTGCTGATATCAAAATCTTCATGAATGCCTGTACCGAATGCCGTAATCATAGCCTTGATTTCTTCGTTGCCTAAAATTCTGTCGAGTCTTGCTTTTTCAACATTTAAAATCTTGCCGCGCAGCGGAAGAATTGCCTGTGTTGCACGGCTTCTTGCCGTCTTTGCAGAACCGCCGGCAGAATCACCCTCAACGATATAGATTTCACAGTTTTTCGGGTCCCTGTCAGAGCAGTCCGCAAGTTTACCCGGAAGACTTGTATTTTCAAGCGCAGTCTTTCTTCTTGTCAGATCTCTTGCCTTTCTTGCCGCCTCTCTTGCGCGCTGTGCAAGAATGGATTTTTCACAGATAACCTTTGCAACTGCCGGATTCTGCTCTAAGAAAATCTCAAGCTGTTCACTGACAATGCTGTCAACGGCACTTCGTGCAACGGTGTTGCCAAGCTTCTGCTTTGTCTGTCCCTCAAACTGCGGGTCTTCAATCTTGACACTGACAATCGCTGTCAGACCTTCACGGATGTCATCGCCGGAAAGGCTCTGCTCACTGTCTTTTATCAGTTTATTTTTCTTTGCATAATCATTAAATGTCTTTGTCAAGGCATTTTTAAAACCGGTCAGATGCGTTCCGCCTTCCGGTGTCTTGATGTTGTTGACAAAGGAATCCACAACTTCGTTGTAACCGTCATTGTGCTGGAATGCCACTTCAACCTGCACACCGTCTTTTAGACCCTCGCAGTAAATAATCTTATCATAAAGCGCATCCTTGCTCTTGTTTAAATATTCAACAAATTCCTTGATACCACCCTCATAGTGGAATACTCTTTCCTGTTCAATGCCTTCTCTTGCATCCTTTAACACAATTTTGATGCCTTTTGTAAGAAAAGCCATTTCACGCAGACGGCTCTTTAAAATGTTATATTCATAAACAGTTGTTTCCTGAAAAATCTCTTTATCCGGTAAGAATGTAACCTTTGTACCGGTTTCTTCCAATGGGCAGTCCCCCACAATCTTTAACGAATAACATACATTACCACGTTCATAACGCTGGTTGTAGATGTGTCCGTCACGCTTTACATAGACTTCCATCCACTCGGATAAGGCATTTACAACGGATGCACCTACACCGTGCAGACCACCGGATACTTTATATCCCCCGCCGCCAAACTTACCACCTGCGTGTAACATTGTATACACGACTTCAACTGCCGGTTTGCCGGTTTCGTGATTGACATCAACTGGAACGCCTCGTCCGTTATCAATAACCGTAATGGAATTATCCTGATTAATTGTGACTTCAATTGTATTGCAATATCCTGCCAAAGCCTCATCTACTGCATTATCGACAATTTCATAAACAAGGTGATGAAGCCCCCTTGATGATGTACTGCCGATATACATACCCGGTCTTTTCCGGACGGCTTCAAGACCTTTGAGAATCTGAATCTGGTCGCCACCATAATTATTCTCTGACACTGTGCATTCCTCCTTCAATGTTTTTCAGAAAACTAAATGTTATTTTCATGAATCACGGTACCGTTCTGAATCTGAAATGTTTTATGAACGGCAAACTGACTGTTTACAAATTCATCCAGCCCCGTACAGGTAATCACTGTCTGAATCTGCCCGATACTATTTAATAAAAACTGCTGCCGGTTACTGTCTAACTCTGACAGCACATCATCCAAAAGCAGCACCGGCGTATCCTTCACTACTTTTTTTACAAGTTCGATTTCCGCAAGTTTTAAAGACAGGGCGGCTGTACGCTGCTGTCCCTGCGAACCGTACTTTTTTACTTCGCTGCCGTTGATAAAAAAGATTAAATCGTCCTTATGTGGTCCAAAGCAGGTCGATTTCATCCGCAGATCCCGCTCCCGCATCTTTGTCACGGTATCTAAAAATGCTGTTTCTTCCACGCAGGGCTGATACTCAATCGTTAGTTTCTCTGTTCCGCCGGATAACTTTTCATGCAGTCCGCCGATAATTTCATTTAACTCCTGTACAAAACCGACACGCCTTTTCATGACTTCCGTTCCGTACTTCACAAGCTGCAAATCCCAGATATCCAGCGTTTCAAGCTTTTCTTCTGACGACTTAAATGACAGCTCTTTTAAAAGCTTGTTGCGCTGATTGACCACTTTATTGTAATTAATCAGATTGCTTAAGTAGATTTTATCAAGCTGGCTCAGCTCCATATCCATAAACCGGCGGCGCTCCGCCGGTCCGTTTTTAATAATACTTAAATCCTCCGGTGAAAAACAGACAATATTTAAAATTCCAAACAGCTCTACCGCCCGTTTAATCGGAATACCGTTTACGGCAATTCCCTTGCTTTTATTTTTTTTCAGATGCATATCAATCCGGTACGGCAGCCCGTTTTTTTTCACATTCAGCTTGATATGTGCTTCATCACTGCCCATCCGTATCATTTCACGGTCTTTGCTTCCTTTGTGGGAACGCGATGTTGCGCAGACATAAAGCGCCTCTAAAATATTGGTCTTTCCCTGCGCATTATCACCGTAAATAATATTAATCTGCGGGTTAAAATTCATATTTAAAATTTTATAATTTCTGTAATCTTTTAAATCTACGGACTCAATTATCACGGTTACACCTGCAAATTACTTTTCTATTCTGATTTCCTGACCGTTATAGGAAATGACTTCCCCGCCTGTCAGTTTTTTGCCGCGCTGAAGCTCAGGCCTGCCATTGACAAGAACTTCTCCGTTCTGAATGACAATCTTTGCTTCTACACCGGATTCCACAAGACCTGCTGCCTTTAATGCCTGTCCCAGTTTAATAAACTCATCTCTGATTTTTATTGTTTCCATTGTTTCTCCATTCTTACTATTCAGCCGTAAAGTTTACCGGAAGAATCAGATAAATATAACTTTCCTCTTTGTCCTTAATAAAACATGGTGCTTTCGGATTTACCAGATAAATATAAATCTGTTCATCATCTATTACCTTTAATGCATCAATTAAGAACTTCGGATTAAAGCCAATCATGATATCCTTGCCGTCTTTGTTAATATCAATATCTTCGTTTAACGAACCCATGGAAGAATTGACATGAACTTCCAGTGAACCATCGGTAATGCTTAAAATAATCGGTTTCTTTTCACTTTCTTTGATTAAAAGGGTTGCTCTATCAATAGAATCTAAAAATTCTTTTTTGTTAATGGTTACTTTGGTTTCATAATCACTGGAAAGCATCTGGTTAATTCTGAAATACTCTCCTTCAATAAGACGGGATACAACGGTGGTATTGTCAAATTCAAATAAAATGTGATTATTTGTAAAGTATATTGTAACGGCATCTTCTGCATTTGTCGATAAAATTTTACTGATTTCAGAAAGTGTCTTTCCAGGAACAACAACTTTTACATCATCTGCATGACTGGTCAATTCAATATTGCGGATTGCAATACGGTGTCCGTCAAGACCTACAACCTTTAAAATACCGTTTGCAACTTCAAAAAGTTCACCTGTCATCATTTTATTGTTGTCATTCATTGCGATAGAAAACAGTGTCTGGTTAATGGTTTCTCTTAATGTAAATTGTGATAAAGTAATAAATTTGTCTTTTTCAATAATCGGTAAATAAGAAAAATCGTCCCCTGATTTACCGGCAATATTAAATTTACTCTTTTCACAGGTAATTAAAGAGGTGTAATTACTGTCTGTTTCGATGCAGATTTCATTATCCGGCAGTTTTCTGACGATTTCTGAGAAAATCTTTGCATCAATGGCAACTTTACCTTTTTCGATAATCTCACCTTCAACGATGGTTTCGATACCAAGCTCCATATCATTGGCGGTAAATTTAATTTCATTTGTAGTCGCATCGATTAAGATACATTCTAAAATGTTCATTGTTGTTTTGGCAGGAACTGCTTTCATAACAATGCCAACTGCTTTGGCAAGATTCGTTTTTGAAAAAACTAACTTCATAATTGTGTAAAACTCCTTTCAGCGAAAAAACAAAAAAACAAAAATAAATATATATAAATAAAAATCCGTAGTAGTAGTAGTAGGGGCTGTGAATTTGTTGATATGTGGTGTAAGCCCTTGTTTCATGCGGGTTTTCGGTATCTAAAATCCCGGTAGATAAATCCGTTTTTGCCTGTGAAAAAATTTGGGATAACCGCAGACACAATAAAATTCCCAAATGGCCGTTGTGGACAAACAAAAAAATGTCAACATAAAATAAAGCATTTTTACACAGCTTTTCAACGGAAAAACCACAATAAATGTGGATAACTATTACGAAGGATCAATCTTCTTAATGAGAATATCCACAGTGTTCTTGGTTGTTTCATTGACGAGTACTTCTTTGGCAATCTTGTCCGCTCCGTGAATAATCGTCGTATGGTCCCTGTTTCCAAGGGCTTTGCCGATTCCCTGTAAGGCGACATTCGTCATCTGGCGGCACAGATACATCGTAATCTGTCGTGGATAAACAATGTCGGCGCTTCGTTTGGAAGAAAGAATATCCGCCGGTGAAATACCGAAGTGGTCCGCAACAATCTGGATAATCAGTTCCGGTGTGACTTCTTTTTTGGCATCCGGTGAAATCAGGTCTTTTAAAGTTTCTTCCGCAAACTCAACCGTAATCGGGCTGTGGGAAAGTGTTGCAAAAGCCGAAAGCTTGGTAAGTGCGCCTTCCAGCTCACGAATACTGGATTTAATATGGGTTGCAACATAATCCTGAACATCATCGGGAATGTTGTAGCCGCCAAGTTCGACTTTCTTCTTTAATATAGCACGTTTTGTTTCATACGTAGGAATCTGGATATCGACAGGCAGACCCATTTCAAAACGGGTACGCAGTCGTTCCGTCAGGGTTTCCATCTCTTTCGGCGGCCGGTCAGAAGAAATTACAATCTGCTTGCTGTCCTGATAGAGCGCATTAAAAGTATGGAAGAATTCTTCCTGCGTAGACTCTTTACCTATAATAAACTGAATATCGTCAATCAGTAACACATCAATATTGCGGTACTTTTTGCGGAATTCAGAGTTTTTCTGGTTCTTTACCGAATCAATCAGTTCATTGGTGAATGTTTCGGAGGTTACGTATAAAACCTTGCGTGTTGGGTCATTGGTAATAATAAAATGAGCAATCGCCTGCATCAGATGCGTCTTTCCAAGTCCAACGCCTCCGTAGATGAAAAGCGGGTTATAGACTTGTCCCGGTGTTTCGGCAACTGCAAGGGAAGCAGCGTGTGCTAAGTTATTATTTGTACCGACAACGAAGGTGTCAAAAGTATAGTTCGGATTCAGGTTCTGAAGACCGGAATTCTTCGCAGCAGAGCCGGTTGCGGCCTTTTTAATTTCCGCTGCCTGCTTATCTTTGGCTGTAATTAAGCGGACATCATATTCGTGGTTCATAATCTCACAAATCGTAATGCGAAGCATCTCCAGATATTTTTTTTCCACATAGGAAACAGCCATGTCGGGGTTCATAGAGGTACTCGACATAATCAGTGTAATGGTATCGTTTTCCACTGTATAAACTTCAATTGGCTTAATCCAGCTGTTAAAGGAAATATCCTGAAGCTCATAGCGTTCTTTAAAGGTCTGTAATATCAAATCCCAGTTCTGTTTTAAATCTTCCATATTATATCAATGCCTTTCTGGCTTTCGTTAAAGTAAATGTATTCTAATATATAATATAACAAATGTGGATTTTTAGCAAGAAGCCCATGAAAAAATAGTGGATAACTCAGTTAAAAGTGGACAAATCACAGTGCTGTTGACAACTTGTAAACACGAAATATGCCCATAAATGCGCTTTTTCGTGTTTTTTTACACAGGATGTTGTAAATTTATCCCCAACTTATCCACAAATTGGGGATAAGTTGGGGATTACTGTGCATAGCTTGTGGGTATTTGTGGAAAAGACAAAGAATACAAAAAATATCGAAAAAACACTTGACTTATAGATGTTTTATTCTTATAATTAGAAGCGATGTTTTTAAATTTGATTAGAAAATTCCTGCCATATACAATCATGGTGTGAAAAGGAGGTGCGTATAAATGAAGATGACATTTCAGCCTAAGACAAGACAGAGAGCTAAGGTTCACGGCTTCAGAGCAAGAATGAGTTCAGCAGGTGGAAGAAAAGTTTTAGCAGCAAGAAGAGCAAAAGGAAGAAAAAGACTTTCAGCTTAAGAGTTGTTTCAAGAAGGCAGATGAGTGCGGAACAAGGCATTTATCTGCCTTTTTTTACTTTTAAGATATAGTATGGAGGAGTAGTGTGAAAAATCCTTAAATCGGAGATTTTTCACACAAAACTTTGTGCCGCAGGCGTCACAAAGTTTCCGTTATCACAGAACTGAATAAATTCAGTCCGTGTTTCCTCCGGCATTAAAATGCCTGCGGAATGGAGGAGTTATGAAATATCAGAATTTTGAAACATTAAAGAAAAATAGTGAGTTTAAGAGCGTCTATCAGGCGAAACACTCTTATGCAAACAAGTATATCATTATGTATATACTTCAGAATGGAACGGATACAAACAGACTCGGCGTATCTGTGAGTAAAAAAGTCGGGAACAGTATTGTCCGGCACAGGCTGGCAAGGCTTATACGCGAAGCATTCCGGTTAAATGTTACACAGGTAACACCAGGATATGACGTTGTGGTAATAGCAAGAGCCGGTCTGAAAGGAAAAGGTTATAAAGAAACCGAAAGTGCGATGCTCCATCTTTTAAAGCTGCATCATATTTATAATAAGGAAGAAAAAGTCCATGAAGAAAGTGATCATTAAACTAATACACTTTTACCAGAGGGCAGTTTCACCGTATAAAGGACGCAGTATGTGCATTTATTATCCGACCTGTTCCCAGTATGCCCTGGAAGCGGTCGAACAGTATGGCGCATTAAAAGGTGGATGGATGGCATTTAAAAGAATATTAAGGTGCAATCCCTTTGCAAAGGGCGGATATGATCCGGTACCCATTGTGTACAAGCCTAAAAAGGGAAGGCACTAAAAAATGGAGGTATCAGTTTGGGTTCAATTTATAATGCAATTATCAACCCGATTGCGTGGGTATTCGGTAAAATACTGGATTTCCTGTTTATGGGACTGCACGCGATTGGATTGGGAAACATTGCAATTGCAATCATTGTATTTACATTTCTGGTAAAAATCCTTATGCTTCCGCTGACTGTAAAACAGTCCAAGATGATGAAATTAAACAGTATCATCATGCCGGAGGTCCGTAAAATCCAGGATAAATACAAGGATAAGAGAAACGATCAGGAAGCCATGTTAAAAATGCAGGCAGAAACAAAGGCTGTCTATGAAAAATATGGTACATCACAGATGGGCGGCTGTATCCAGATGCTGATTCAGTTCCCAATCTTAATGGCAATGTACCGTGTTATCCAGTACATTCCAATGTACGTAGGACAGTTAAAAAATCTGTTTGTCAACATTTTGACAGGAACAGACGGCGGTATTATGAATGTTTCCGGCTATGCGGATATTATGGCGGAAAACTTCAAGATGACGGGCAGAATGACAAATGTGGACTGGGGGAATATTGATTCTGCGGTAACTGCAATGAATTCATTTTCAGCAGACCAGTGGGAAACATTAAAATCTTTATTCCCGGCATATGCAGGCGTGATTGCCGAAAACCAGACAAAGATTACGGAAATGAACACTTTCTTAACTGTCAATGTATCACAGAATCCGACATTCGGATTGAGCATTGCCGTGTTAATTCCAATTCTTTCCGGTCTTTCACAGTACATCAGTGTAAAGGTGTCACAGGGAAAGACACAGATGGATCCGGACGATCCGACAGCGGCATCGATGAAGATGATGACACTGTTTATGCCGATTATGTCTGCATTTATCGCATTTTCAGTACCGGCAGGTCTTGGTGTATACTGGATTGCAACAGCCGTTTTCCAGACAATTTTACAGGTGCTTGTAAACCGTCATTATGATAAGATGGGTGTGGATGCGATTGTTGCAAAGAATGTAGAACGCATAAACAAGAAGCGTGCAAAGAAAGGTCTTCCGCCGGAAAAGATTGCTAAAAATGCAGTAACCAACACAAAGAAGCTTGATTCTATCGAAAAGAGCAGACAGCGTGTAGAAACACTTCAGGCAAAGAAGGAAGCCAACGACAAGAAGATGAAGGAAATTCTTTCATCGACAGAATATTATAAGTCAGCCAAACCGGGAAGCCTTGCAGAAAAGGCAGGAATGGTTGCCAGATATAATGAAAAGAACACAAAAAATACAAAGAAGTAATCAACCTGCTTAACGCAAAAGGAGGAAATTATGGATTATATTGAAATTTCAGGAAAAACAGTAGATGATGCCTTAACGGAAGCGCTTGTAAAGCTTGAAACAACAAGCGATAAAGTGGATGTGGAAGTTGTGGAAAAGGGCAGCTCCGGAATCTTAGGATTGTTTAACAAACCGGCAGTCATCCGTGTACGCAGAAAAGAGGATAAAGACATCTTAGAAGAAGATGTGGTTGCAGAAGTATTCCATGAGGAAGCAAAAAAGGAAGAACCTGCCGTGGCACCGGCAACGGAAAAGAAGCCGGAAATGACAAGAGAAGAAGTAGAATCAAGAATCAGAAACTTCCTCTCAGACCTTTTTAACGCAATGGATATGGAAGTTGCCGTAGAGATTACATTTAATGATAAGGAAGAATGTATCAATGTCGAATTAAAGGGCGGCAATATGGGCGTTTTAATCGGCAAGAGAGGTCAGACACTCGATTCTATCCAGTATCTTACAAGCCTTGTAGTTAATAAGGGAAGAGAAAAGTATGTAAGAATCAAGATGGATACAGAGGATTACAGAAACAGAAGAAAAGAAACGCTTGAATCCCTTGCAAAAAATATTGCATATAAAGTAAAGCGCAGCAGACGTCCTGTAGCTTTAGAACCGATGAATCCATATGAGAGAAGAATCATTCACTCTGCATTACAGAATGATAAATTTGTATCGACAAAGAGCGAAGGTGAAGAACCGTTCAGACATGTTGTGATTTATCTTGATAAAGAAAAAAGTGCAAACAAATAGTATGAATTTTAAAATGGCTGTGGTATGATATACTACAGCTATTTTTGATTAGAAATGGAGTGTAGTTATGGAGGATACGATTGCGGCGATTTCCACAAGCACAGTCAGCAGCGGTGGAATCAGCGTTGTAAGAATCAGCGGGGAAAATGCACTGTCAGTGGCACAACAGGTATTCCGCTCAAAAAAGAATAAAAACGTAGAGGATATGGAAAGCCACACGGTCCACTATGGCAATATTTATAACGGTGAAGAACTGATTGATGAAGTGCTGATGGTTGTCATGAAAGCACCGAATACGTATACAAGGGAAGATGTTGTGGAAATTGACTGTCACGGCGGTATTCTGGTGACGAAAAAGGTACTGGAAGCTGTGCTTTCTGCGGGAGCGCGCCTTGCAGAGCCGGGGGAATTTACAAAAAGAGCCTTTTTAAACGGAAGAATCGACTTATCGCAGGCAGAAGCGGTGATTGATGTCATTCAGTCCAAGAACGAATATGCCTTAAAATCCTCTGTCAGACAGCTCAGTGGAAAACTTTCCGAAAAAATCAAAGGACTGCGCGAGCTGGTTTTAAACAATGTTGCCTATATTGAGGCGGCATTAGACGATCCGGAACACATTTCACTGGATAACTATGTGAATAAACTATCAATCGATGTGGATAAGTGTGTGGATAATGTGGATAACTTGTTGAAAACATGTGATAACGGCAGGATTGCAAAGGAAGGTATCCGCACGGTGATTCTCGGTAAAACCAATGCAGGAAAGTCAAGTCTTCTTAATGCCCTTGCAAAGGAGGAGCGTGCTATTGTAACGGACATTGAGGGGACAACGAGGGATACGCTTGAAGAACAGATTACAATCGGCGGAATCCAGTTAAATCTTATTGATACAGCGGGTATCCGTGACACGGTGGATTTTGTGGAAAGTATCGGTGTGGAAAAAGCCAAGAAACTTGCCACGGAAGCAGATCTGGTTATTTTTGTCGTGGACAGCACGCGTACACTCGATGAAAATGATAAGGATATCATTTCACTGATACAGGACAAAAAAGTGATTACGCTGCTTAATAAATCGGATCTGACACCGGTTGTTACGCCGGAGGAAATGAAAAAGCGGCTGGACTGCTGTGTCATTCCGATTTCCGCAAAAGAAGAAACGGGACTGGATAAGCTTGAAGATGCTATAAAAGAGCTGTTCTTTTCGGGAAATCTTGAATTAAATGAGGATATTTATATTGCCAATCAGCGGCAGAAACAGTTACTCATTGAAGCAAAAGAAGCCTTTCTTTTGGTAAAAGACGGCATTGAGAGTGGTATGAGTGAGGATTTCTTAACGATTGATTTAATGACTGCTTATGAAAAATTAGGATATATTATTGGTGAAGAAGTAGAAGATGACCTTGCAGATAAGATATTTAAAAGCTTCTGCATGGGTAAATAAAGTGAAAGTTGTGCAGTGTCTGCCATTGTGCGGACAGGTTGGAGGAAAATTATGCCGAATATACGGGAAGAATATGATGTAATAGTAGTAGGTGCCGGACATGCAGGCTGTGAGGCGGCACTGGCAGCGGCAAGAATGGGATTAAATACCATTTGTTTTACCGTCAGCTGTGAGAGTATAGCCATGATGCCATGTAATCCGAATATCGGAGGTAGTTCAAAAGGACATCTTGTAAGGGAAATTGATGCGCTGGGCGGTGAAATGGGGAAAAATATTGATGCAACCTTTATCCAGTCTAAAATGCTTAATAAATCCAAAGGTCCTGCGGTACATTCCCTTCGTGCGCAGGCGGATAAGTCGGATTACAGCCGCCGGATGAGAAAGGTTATGGAAAATACCGAAAATCTGTTTGTCAGACAGGCGGAGGTTACGGAAATTATGGTCAAAGATGGCGTGATTCAGGGTGTAAAGACACTCTCAGGCGCGCAGTATTTTGCAAAAGCCGTTGTACTTTGTACCGGTGTATATTTAAAGGCAAAATGTATCCACGGTGATGTCAGCTATGAAACCGGTCCAAACGGCTTACAGGCAGCCAATCATCTGACGGCATCTTTAATTGAAAACGGTATTGAAGTGCGCAGATTTAAGACGGGTACACCGGCAAGAGTGGACAAGCGTTCCATTGATTTTAGTAAGATGACAGAGCAGTTTGGTGACGAGCGCGTGGTGCCGTTTTCATTTACAACTGACCCGGAAACGGTACAAAAAGAACAGATTTCCTGCTGGCTGACATATACGAATGAGGAGACACATCAGATTATCCGTGATAACCTGGACCGTTCCCCGTTGTATTCCGGTGTGATTCACGGTACGGGACCAAGATACTGTCCGTCTATTGAGGATAAGGTGGTCCGTTTTGCAGATAAAGACCGGCATCAGGTATTTATAGAGCCAGAAGGACTTTATACCAATGAAATGTATCTGGGCGGTATGTCCAGTTCCATGCCGGAGGATGTGCAGTATGCGATGTACCGCACCGTACCGGGGTTAGAGCATGTAAAGATTGTAAGAAATGCTTATGCGATTGAATATGACTGTATCAGTGCCGTACAGTTAAAGTCTTCGCTTGAATTTAAGAAAATCCGCGGTTTATTTGCAGGCGGACAGTTTAATGGAAGTTCAGGCTATGAAGAAGCAGCGGCACAGGGGATTGTTGCAGGTATTAATGCGGCGCAGTATGTCAAGGGCAAAGAACCGTTTATCTTAGACCGCTCTGAGGCTTATATCGGCGTTTTAATTGATGACCTTGTGACAAAGGAATCTACAGAGCCGTACCGTATGATGACATCCAGGGCAGAGTATCGTCTGCTGTTACGTCAGGATAATGCGGATTTACGTCTGACAAAGCGCGGATATGAGGTCGGATTAATCAGTAAGGAGCGTTATGAGGGCGTTCTTGAAAAGGAACGGCTGATTGCAGAAGAAATTGAGCGTGTAAAGTCCGTCAATATCGGAACAGGCGGACAGGTGCAGGCACTGATGCAGCAGTACGGCAGTACGGAATTAAAGACCGGTGCGACACTTGCAGAGCTGATTAAGCGTCCGGAGCTTTCTTATCAGGCACTGGCGCCGCTTGACACACACAGACCGCAGCTGCGGGAAGATATTGCGGAACAGGTCAATATCAACCTGAAATACGAAGGCTATATTGAAAGACAGTTACGTCAGGTAGAACATTTTAAAAAGCTGGAAAAGAGAATTATCCCGGAAACGATGGACTATACGGCAATTAACGGACTGCGTGTGGAGGCAATGCAGAAGCTTGAAAAATTCCGTCCACATTCAATCGGACAGGCATCCAGAATTTCAGGTGTATCTCCGGCGGATATTTCGGTTCTTCTGGTTTATATGGAGCAGTTCAGAAGAAGAAAGTAATCATTTTTCCTCAGAAAATAAGGAGAATTATCAATATGAATTTTACAGAGCAGTTAAATGAAGTAGGCATTGTGTTAAATGATACGCAGAGAAGCCAGTTTGACAAATATTTTGAAATTTTGGTGGAATGGAATGGTTTTATGAATCTGACAGGCATTACGGAATATGAAGAAGTGCTTGTTAAGCATTTTTTAGACAGCCTTGCCGTCGGAAAATACCGTGAAAAGTTTGCGGGAAATCCTGAGCTTTCTATTATAGATGTAGGAACGGGCGCCGGATTTCCGGGACTTCCGTTAAAAATCGCTTATCCACAGGCAAAAGTGGTGCTTCTGGATTCGTTAAATAAGCGTGTAAAATTCTTAGATGAAGTGATTACGCAGCTGGGACTTACGGGAATTACGGCGGTACATGCGCGCGCAGAGGAAGGTGCAAGAAATGCAGCTTACCGGGAGCAGTTTGACATTAGTGTGTCGCGGGCTGTGGCTAACTTATCGACACTTGTGGAATACTGCCTGCCGTTTGTAAAAGCCGGTGGATATTTCATTGCGTATAAGTCCGGGGATATTGATGCGGAAGCAGAGGGCGCAAAAAGGGCGGTATCCCTGCTTGGCGGAAGAATTGAAAGCGTGGAAAAGATGACACTGCCGGGAACGGACATTGAGCGGTCGTTTGTCTTTGTAAAAAAGGAGAAGCCGACACCGAAGAAATATCCGAGAAAAGCAGGACTGCCCTCAAAAGAGCCGTTGGGGTAAACGTACAGAAAAAAATGTGCAATTATAAGTGTAGATAGAAGTATAAAGATAAGTTGGCAGATAAAGAATGAAATCAGCCGTAGCGTATGTAAAAGAACATATGCCACGGCTGGTTTTTAAGTGAATATAACGGTAAATGTCTGTAAGATGTATCTGTGCGGTACGATAACAGTGTTACCAATCTGTTATCGTACCGCACAGGCAGTATACAGATTAAATCTGGTTAATATAGATGTTTAAGGTGTTGACGAATTCCTCCGGCTGTTCAATCTGCGGAAGAACCTTTGCATTTGGAATCAGATAGGTTTCAATCGCAGGATTTAAGTCGGTATATTCTTTAATAACGGCACGCATGTCGGTGTTTTTATCGCCGGATACGATATAAATGCAGTTATCAAGCTGGCTGACAGCACGTGATATGGAGGCCGTTGTATAATGGCACTGTGTACTGGCAAAGAGGTATTTGGCAGAAGCGCCGCCTAAATGCGCTGTTTCATGGTAAGCCTTGCAGGTTTCACGCGGAATCATATTCTGATATGCAAACAGCTCGTTTGTAAATTTGCGGTTGATTTCGTGGCGGTTTACAAAAATATTGTAAAGCATTGTGCCAAGAACCGGCGTATTTAAAAGCATTTTACGGATATTGCTGTGCTTCCCCGGATTAATCATGGCATGGCGGATGCCTTCAGGGCTTACAAGAACAATCTTATCAAAAAGATATGGATTGTTGTAAGCTGCCATAATGGTAAGCGGTGCAGACTGTCCGGTGGCAGCTACGCTTACACGGCGTGCAATTACATTTACAATAAAATCATTGAGCAGCTGGGTATACATATAGGCGGTGTAGGTAATATTCGGTTTGTCAGAATAGCCGCAGCCCAGCAGGTCAATGGTGTATACGGTGTGTTTTTTGGCGAGCGCTTTTACAACACGCTTCCATTCATAAGACGAACTTTCCGGTTTTAAATCGTGAATTAAAAGGAGCGGTGACCCCTTACCACAGACGGTGTAGGCAACATTTCCCAATCTCCATTTGTATTTTAAAATTGACTTGTTTTCGGTAATCTTATCTGAAACAGCAGCCTGAAAAATGCACTGGTTTATAATATGTGCGGTTGTAAAAGCTGCGGTCCCCATTCCGGCAGCAAGACCTAATTTTTTCCATTTATTCATAGCTATCTCCATTCCGCTGCATAGCAGCAATCGTTATAAAATAACGGGTAACCCGTCCCAATATTATTATCTCCTATTATAATGGAAAAAGACTGAACTATCAACGATAAATGCACGAACACAAAAGAAATGAAAAAAACATTTTCAGGGATTAAAATAATCTAGTAGAAAAGTACTTTAAATATTCCACAAAATAGAGTATTATATATAGCAAAAGCATTAATACGTGATAAAATATAATATATATTAAATATAAAAAATATTCATGTACTATAAGGGGACAACGATGGATGAAATACAAAAATATCTGACGGAAGAATTACAGTCTGCAAAAGAAGAAAAAGAGAACCTGGAAGAGCAGATTCATAAGATTGAAATTGAGACAGAGCTGATTTGTCAGGCAATAGATAAAATTGTAATGAATCAGGATGCAACAAGCCTGGTATTTATGTCAGAGGAAGAATTTCAGGGATTTGACGGGACAGAGATAAAAAAGCTGAGTCAGAAAAAGACAGCTCTTGCAGAAGAAAAGCTACGGCTTCAGCAGACTGTTTCCCAGACAGCACGCCGGATTGCAAAGCTGGAGCGGCTGCTGAAACAAAGCACTGGAAAGTTGAAAGAAGATTCGACCGGGGCTAAAAAGGTTTATAATACATATGAAGTAATATATATGCAGGAGGCTGACCGTCAGAGAATTGCCAGAGATATTCATGATACCGTTGTCCAGGGGCTGACTGCTTTAATACATAAAAATGAATTTGTGGAAAAGATTTTTGAAACAGATAAGCAGCGGGCACAGTTGGAATTGAAAAAGAATAATAACGTTATCCGGGATTCCATTAACGAACTGCGCAATATTATATTTGATCTTCGACCCATGTCTTTAGATGATCTTGGATTTGAAAAAACATTTTATACAGCAATTGAAAAAATAAAAGGAACAACACAGATGGTTGTGAAAGCTGATTATCTGTGCGATACTGATTCAATGAATCCGATTATCGGAATTACGGTTATCCGGATAATACAGGAATTATGCAGCAATTCTATTAAATATTCAAAGGGAACAAAAATCCAGGTTACGATAAAGCAGGATAAGCAGAATGAACTGCTCATTTTGTATTCAGATAATGGAGAAGGATATGATTTGAACAAACCGACGGATTGTACAAAAAACAATACTGGATTTGGATTGAATATGATGCGGGAGAGGATTGCACTGTTACAGGGAAAAATGGAAGTGTGTTACAAAGACGGAGAACTTTCTTATACAATCCGGATTCCTTTAGATACACAGAAAATATGAAACTGGGAGGAATTATAAATGTCTGTTAATATATTATTAGCTGATGACCATTTGATGGTGCGGGAAGGATTAAAACAAGTATTGGAATTAGATCATGATATTGATGTAATCAGTGAGGCAAGCGATGGATATGAATGCCTGAATCTGATTAATAAGACACACCCGGATGTAGTGCTGCTTGATATTAATATGCCAAACCTTGACGGCTTACAGGTGTTGTCGATTATGAAACAGCAGAAAATGAAAAGTAAGGTGATTATGCTTACGATTCATAAGGATGTAGATTATCTGATTGAGGCATTGGATGCCGGATGTGACGGTTACGTTTTAAAAGATTCAGATTCGGAAACATTGAAAAAAGCAATTTTTGATGTATATAATGGAGAAACATTTATTGAACCAAGCTTAACAGTATTGCTTAATTCAAGTCTGGCAGAGCGTGATGTAATGAAAGACAAACTCAGTGAACTGACAAAACGTGAAGTTGAAGTTTTGAAATTAATTGCAAGTGGAATGTTTAATAAAGAAATTGCATCTACTCTTTGTATCAGTGAACGGACAGTTAAAAATCATGTATCAAATATCTTTAAAAAGATAGAGGTATCAGACAGAACACAGGCAGCTGTATTTGCAATAAAAAATAATCTGGTTGATATTAAATAGATCTCGTAAAAACAGCTTTTATAAAAGAAAATAATTGCTATTGTGTGATTGCAAATATATCGATAGATAAATGATAAATAAAATTATGGAGAATGGTATAAAGGAAATGAGTCTTTGTACCATTTTTTATTTTGCAGAAAAACAGATATGCAATATTTATATCTGAGAAAATACTTCTAAAAAAATGCAACGGTTATACAGTGGTTTGGTTTTTGCAGGTGCTTTAAATTTTGAATGAAACAGGCAATAAATTAAAATTACATTAAGCAATAAGCAAAATTAAATAAAAAAGTGTTTCACGTGAAACATTGTTGTTTTTTATAGAAATCAAGTGAAAATAAAGAAAAAATGAAATTAAATAAAATGGGAAAATTCTATAGATATCTAATATAAAAAATGCTATAATATTTACGGTGTGTCTGGGTCAAAAGCTATTCATGTACATATGAGCATGATAAGACTTTTTGAATTTTTGACCTTAACATTTTTATGTTGGACGGCTAAAGTGTTTCACGTGAAACATTGATTAAGAATGCCGTCGGGATTGGAGAATAAATGGGGAGAATTATAGCAATTGCAAACCAAAAGGGCGGCGTTGGAAAGACGACAACAGCAATTAACTTGTCCGCCTGCCTGGCAGAAGCAAAACAGAGAGTATTAGTCATTGATATTGATCCGCAGGGAAATACCACAAGCGGTCTTGGAATTGATAAAGAAGAAAAAGAAAATACAATCTATGAAGTTATGCTGGGTGAAATTTCGATTGAACAGGCTATCTGTAAGGAAGCATTTGATTGTCTGGACGTAATCCCTTCTAATGTCAACCTTGCAGGTGCGGAAATCGACCTTATTGATATAGAAGACCGCGAGTATATTTTAAAGAAAAGTATTGCTCAGATCCGGAAAAACTATGATTATATTATATTGGACTGTCCGCCGTCTTTAAGTATGCTGACAGTCAACGCAATGACTGCAGCAGACACAGTACTTGTGCCGATTCAGTGCGAATACTATGCATTGGAAGGATTAACACAGCTGATACATACAATTCATCTGGTTCAGAAAAAATTAAATCCAAATCTGGAACTGGAGGGTGTTGTCTTTACAATGTATGATTCCAGAACCAATCTTTCATTACAGGTTGTGGAAAATGTAAAAGATAATTTAAAACAAAACATCTATAAGACAATTATTCCAAGAAATATCCGGTTAGCCGAAGCACCGAGCCACGGACTGCCAATTAATATTTATGATACAAAGTCCAGTGGTGCAGAAAGTTACCGCTTATTGGCACAGGAAGTAATGAACAATAGAAATGAGGGAAAATAAATGGCAGTAGCGAAGAAAAGCAAAGCATCTTCAAAAGGGCTTGGAAAAGGATTGGGAAATCTTATCCGGGAATCGGAAGAAGATGAAAATGTAGTAGTAAAGGAAGTAGTCAAAGAAGTTGTTGTAAAAGAACCGGGTGAAATGAAAGTTCGTCTGTCACAGATTGAACCAAACCGGGAACAGCCAAGAAAAGTATTTGATGAAGATGCGCTGATTGAATTGTCGGAATCGATTAAACAGTATGGCGTCTTACAGCCGCTTCTGGTTCAGAAAAAGGACAAGTATTATGAAATTATTGCCGGTGAAAGAAGATGGCGTGCAGCAAAGCTGGCAGGAGTCAAAGAAGTACCGGTTATTATAAAAGACTACTCTACGCAGGAAGTCATGGAGATTGCGTTGATTGAAAATATTCAGCGTGAAGACTTAAATCCAATAGAAGAAGCGCAGGCATATCAGCGTTTAATCAAAGATTACCGGTTAAAGCAGGACGAAGTCGCGGAAAAGGTATCCAAGTCCCGTGCGGCAATTACGAATTCGCTGCGTCTGTTAAAGCTTGATGAACGTGTACAGGAAATGGTTATGGAAGGCAAATTAAGCAATGGTCATGCCAGAGCCATTATCGGAATAGAAGACGGTGACCAGCAGTATCAGGTAGCACAGAAAATTTTTGACGAGCAGATGAGTGTCCGTGAAACGGAAAAACTGATGAAAAATCTGAACCGTCCTGAAAAACCGGAAAAACAAAAGCCACAGAATGATTTTGTGTACCGGGATATTGAGGAAAAGATGAATAAGATTATGGGTACAAAAGTCGTTATTAAAAACCGGGAACACGATAAGGGTAAAATTGAAATTGAATATTATTCACAGGCAGAGCTGGAAAGAATCTATGATTTGCTGAAACAGATAAAAAATGAATAATTCAATATTTTTTACACTTATACTATAAATATAGGAGCAAACGATTATGATAAATTTTTTTGATTTATTTTCAGTGGATACCCTGTATATTGTCTTGGGACTTGCCGGGGTAAGCCTGATTACGCTGATTCTTGCAATTGTTGCGCTTTGTAAGGCAGCAAAGTTAAAAAAGAAATACCGTTCCTTTATGGAAGGTGCAGATGGAAAGTCGATTGAGAGTCTGATTCATGAACATCTCGATGAGATTGAAAGTATCCGGACAGTCGGTGAGAAAAACAGTGCGGCAGTGAAAGATATTTACGAAAAAATGCAGTATACATTTCAGAAGGTGGGCATTGTGAAGTATGATGCGTTTCATGAAATGGGTGGAAGGTTAAGCTTCGCATTATGTATGCTGGATAAAGTCAATAACGGATATATTATCAATGTAATGCACAGCAATAACGGCTGTTTTGCTTACATTAAAGAGGTTGTTGACGGAAAGTCGTACATTGAGCTGGGCGATGAGGAAAACCAGGCATTACAGCAGGCTGTGGCAGGACGCATGGGTGATGCTGATCTAGGCAGAAAAGTCAATGATGCGATTCAAAAAGATGTTTCCGTAGATTAATTATGGGGAAAATTATATAAAAGACTGGAAATGAATAAAAAAACGTTGTATGATGGCAATGAATTGAAAAATTGAAATGGAGATTATGGAAAATGTTAGATTTAAAATTTGTAAGAGAAAACCCGGAAATTGTAAAGCAGAATATTAGAAATAAGTTTCAGGATAGAAAGCTTCCGCTGGTAGATGAAGTGATTGAACTGGACGAGCAGGCAAGAGCAACCCAGACAGAAGCCGATGAGTTAAGAGCAAACCGTAACAAGCTTTCAAAGCAGATTGGTGCATTAATGGCACAGGGCAAGAAAGAAGAAGCGGAAGAAGTAAAGGCAAAGGTCAATGCCGATGCAGAACGTTTAAAGGAACTGGAAGCAAAGGAAAGTGAATTAAACGCAAGAGTAAAGGAAATTATGATGACCATTCCGAACATCATTGACCCAAGCGTTCCTATCGGAAAAGACGATAGTGAAAATGTTGAAATTGAAAAGTTCGGTGAACCGGTTGTGCCGGATTATGAAATCCCATATCACACAGATATTATGGAGAAGTTTAACGGTATCGACTTAGAAGCTGCCGGAAAGGTTGCCGGTAACGGTTTCTATTATCTGATGGGAGATATTGCAAGACTTCATTCAGCTGTTATTTCTTATGCAAGGGATTTTATGATTGACAGAGGATTTACTTACTGTATTCCGCCGTTTATGATCCGCAGCAACGTTGTTACAGGCGTTATGAGCTTTGATGAAATGGATGCCATGATGTACAAGATTGAAGGCGAAGATTTATATCTGATTGGAACAAGCGAACATTCCATGATTGGTAAGTTTATTGATACCATTACACCGGAATCTGAACTGCCAAAGACTTTAACAAGTTATTCACCATGCTTTAGAAAAGAAAAGGGTGCGCATGGTATTGAAGAACGTGGTGTATACAGAATCCATCAGTTTGAAAAGCAGGAAATGATTGTTGTGTGCAAGCCGGAAGACAGTAAGATGTGGTTTGACAAGCTGTGGCAGAATACCGTAGATTTATTCCGTTCACTGGATATTCCTGTAAGAACACTTGAATGCTGCTCAGGAGACCTTGCAGACTTAAAGGTGAAGTCTATTGACGTAGAAGCATGGTCACCACGTCAGAAGAAGTATTTTGAAGTTGGTTCATGCTCTAACTTAGGCGATGCACAGGCAAGACGTTTAAAAATCAGGGTACAGGATGAAAATAAGAAGAAGTACTTTGCACACACATTAAACAATACAGTTGTTGCACCACCTAGAATGTTAATCGCATTTCTGGAAAACAACCTTCAGGCAGACGGAAGCGTAAAGATTCCAAAGGCGCTTCAGCCATATATGGGTGGAAAGACAGAAATCCGATAAGTACCGTATGTAACCGTACAGGGGAAAATTCTTAGAAAAGGCATTAAAATGCCTGTGGAATGGAGGTCCGTGTGAGTAAAAAACTATTAGCAGTCATAGATATGCAGAATGACTTTATTACCGGTGCTTTAGGCAATGCACAATGCCGGGCGGTAGTTTCTAATGTCGTTAAAAAGGTAAATCACACCGATGCAGATATTGTGTATACATTGGATACACACGGAGAGGATTATCCGGACACACAGGAAGGCAGAAAGCTTCCTGTGAAACATTGTATAAAAGGAACACCGGGCTGGGAACTGATTCCTGAATTAGAACACATTCAGGAGAAGACACATTTTGAAAAAGATACGTTTGGTTCAACACAGCTGGCAGAATGGATTCGCAAACAGGGATATACAGAAGTGGAGCTTATCGGTGTCTGTACAGATATCTGTGTTATCAGCAATGCAATGACGATAAAGGCATTTAACCCTGAAGTAGAAATCAGTGTATATGCCGGATGCTGTGCAGGAGTTACACCACAGTCCCATAAGACAGCACTTGAGGCGATGAAGGGTTGTCAGATACGGATTGAGGAATAGATGCTTAAAAATGATGACAAGATGTTGAACTCTGATAGACAATGAATATCATGAGCCGGATAAGACAGAGCAGTCTTATCCGGCTCTGTTTTTTACTGCCGGTGTGTGTGTTTAATGCCGAATAACAAAAATTTTATGTAAAAGATATGTAATCCACAATGATTTCAGTATTTGTTAAAAGACAAAATGGTTATAATAAAACAAATGGGAAGTAGTGTGAAAAATAACGCTGATGCGCTTATTTTTCACACAGCACTTTGTGCCGCAGGCGAAATGAGGATTATTATGGGAAAGTATCATTTTATAATTATTGGAGCGGGCTGGAGAGCCCTTTATTATGTAAGAATTGCAAAGGCAATGCCGGATATATTCTGTCTGGATGCGGTGTATTGCAGAACGCAGGAAAAGGCAGACAAGATTGCGCGGGAATATCAGATACATACCACAACATCAAAAGAGGAATGTGCTGCATATAAACCGGATTTTGCCGTTATAGCGGTGAATAAAGCGGAGATATGCAATGTGGCGGTGGAGTGGATGGACAGAGGCATAACAGTTCTTTCTGAAACACCGGCCGCGCTGGATATAGAAGCACTAAAGAAGCTTTACGGATATTATAAAGCCGGTAAAAAGCAGGTTGTTGCAGAACAGTACAGGGAATATCCATCCAATAAGGCAGCACTTAGACTGATTGGCAGCGGTATTATAGGCGATGTAAACTGTATGAATATTTCACTTGCGCATGAATATCACGGAGTGAGTCTTATGCGTGCTTATCTTGGAATCCGCCCGGATGAAAATTTTAAGGTATCAGGTAAAATGTATGAATTTCCAACAACAGAAACGCTTACAAGATATGAGCAGTTTACGGACGGAAGAATTGCCAATAAGAAAAGGTGTGTTGCGGCATTTGAATATGACTGCGGTAAGACGGCATGGTATGACTTTGATTCTGAACAGTACAGATCCCCTATCCGTAAAAATACCGTTAAAGTGCAGGGGGTACGGGGTGAAATGATAGATGACCGCATTTATTATCTGGATAAGAACAACAAAGGGAAGGCGGATCAAATTATAACCGATTTTCATATTACCCGGGCGGATAATCCGAATCCAAATCTGTCAGAAATTTATGAGGTAGAAAAAATATCCTGCGCGGGAAAAGTATTATATGAACCACACTGGGGACTGCGCGGTTTATCAGAAGATGAAACGGCGGTTGCCACACTTATGGTAAAAACGGCGTTATATAACAGGGATGAAGCGCCTGCACCGTACAGCGCAGAAGATGCAATTACAGATGCGTATGCCGCTATATTGCTGAAAGAGGCAGTACAGACGGGAAAATGTATAAGAAGTGATATAAAACGGATTAAGGAATAAGAATATTGGGATATACATGATATAGATAAGGAAGGACGGCGGAAAATATGCAGGATAAAGTATTAAAAATGGCACTGATAGGTGTAGGAAATATGGGGAAAAAGTATGCACAGATGATTGTATCGGGTGAAGTTTTACATATGAAGCTGGCAGCTGTTGTTATAAGGCGGGATGAGCAGATAGCATGGGGAAAAACGCTTGTAAATGTTGACGGACAGCCGGTGGAGATATTCAGAAGTGCAGATGAATTGTTTCATGCAGCAGAATCAGACCCGTCTTTATTTGATGCGGTGCTTATAGCAACACCCCATAAGACCCATAAGGAACTGGCAGTCAGGGCTTTTGAATTAAAGAAAGATGTCTTATGTGATAAACCGGCGGCGGCAGATATTGGTGAAGCACTTGCAATGAATGATGCGGCAGAAAAAAATGAAAGAATTTACGGGCTGGTTTTTCACCAGAGATTATATCCTAAATATATGAAGATAAAAGAAATGGTAGATTCCGGCGAAATAGGAACATTAAAAAGGGTCAGTCTTATCAATTCCAGATATTTAAGAACTTCACATTATCATAAGTCCGGTTCGTGGAGAAGCAGCTTTGCAGGTGAAGGCGGCGGAGCGCTTATTAATCAGGGACAGCATATTCTGGATATATTCCAGTATCTGTTTGGAATGCCGCAGAGATTGTTTGCAGTGATTCCTTTTGGCAAATACAATCCGTTTGCGGTTGATGATGAAGATACGATTGTGATGGAATACGATACGGGTATGACCGCTTCATTTATTTTAACCACGGGAGAGGCCTGTTGTGAAGAAAGAATGGAAATTATAGGAACAAAGGCAAGACTGCTTTTGGAGGATAACACGCTGTCAATTACAAGGTTTGATGATATTGAAAAATATATAAAAACAGAAGATGTCAACTCAAGAGAGCATCTGCATTTTACGGAAGAAAAAATTATGTATGAAAAGTCAGCAGAGCCTTATACACAACTGCTTGAAAAATTTGCACAGGCTGCCTTAAAACACGACGAAGGCTGTCTGGTGGCAAAAGGTGCGGAAGGACTTCATTCACTGATGCTTTGTGCGGGGGCATATTATTCGGCATGTAAAGGGATTCGTGTTGACCTTCCCCTGGATGCGGTGCGGTATAAAGAATTGATGGATAACCTTATAGAAGATGAGAAAAACAGAGCAGAGTATCTGGCAGCAGATTGGAATAGCGGCAGTTGACAGTTACGGACACAAAAAGTAAAATAAATAAAGACTATTTATAATAGAAGGAGAACAAAGATGAGAATTGGCATTTTAGGTTATGGAAACCTCGGCAGAGGGGTAGAGTGTGCAATTAAGCAGAATCCGGATATGGAACTGGCGGCTGTATTTACAAGACGTGCGCCGGAAACGGTGTCTATTCTGACAGAGGGTGCGGCAGTATGCTCCGTTGATGATGTGGAACAGTGGAAGGATAAGATTGACGTCATGATTCTGTGCGGCGGTAGTGCAACGGATTTACCGGAGCAGACACCAAAGTATGCAAAGCTGTTTAATGTGGTAGACAGTTTTGATACACACGCAAGAATCCCGGAGCATTTTGACAATGTAGATGCAGCGGCAAAGGAAAGCGGACATGTCGGCATTATTTCAGTCGGCTGGGACCCGGGTATGTTTTCATTAAACCGTATGTATGCAAATGCAATTTTACCGGACGGACAGGACTATACATTCTGGGGTAAGGGGGTCAGTCAGGGTCATTCTGATGCAATCCGCCGCGTAGAAGGCGTAAAGGACGGCAAGCAGTATACAATTCCTGTGGAAGCGGCACTTGAAGCTGTAAGAAACGGAGAAAATCCACAGCTTACTACAAGACAGAAGCACACAAGAGAGTGCTTTGTGGTACTTGAAGAAGGTGCAGATGCGGCAAAGGTAGAAGAAACCATTAAAAATATGCCGAACTACTTTGCAGATTATGACACGACTGTTCATTTTATCAGTGAAGAAGAATTAAAGGAAAAGCACAGTGGTATTCCGCATGGCGGATTTGTAATCCGTTCCGGAAAGACCGGCTGGAATAAAGAAAACCAGCACGTGATTGAATACAGCTTAAAACTGGATTCTAATCCTGAATTTACCTCTTGTGTTATCGTGGCTTACGCAAGAGCGGCATACCGTCTGTATAAGGAAGGTCAGACCGGCTGTAAGACAGTATTTGACATTGCACCGGTATATTTAAGTGCAAAAGACGGCGCTGAATTAAGAAAGAGCCTGCTGTAGAAAAATTATGACAGAAAAAGAAAAAATGCTCGCGGGACAGATATACGACCCATCAGATGAAGAACTGTTAAAGCTTCGTCAGAATGCGCATATTTTAAGCAAAAAGTATAATGACTGTTTTGAAACAGATGCGCAGAGGACGGATTTACTGCATAAGCTTATACCGCATATGGGTGAAAATGTGTATTTACAGGGTCCTGTCCAGTTTGATTACGGCTGTTTTACGGAAATTGGAAAGAATACATATGCAAATTTTAATTTCACGTGTCTGGACTGCGCACCGGTAAAAATCGGAAACGACGTATTTATCGGACCGAATGTATCCCTGCTGACACCGGTACATCCGTTTCGTTTTCAGGACAGAAATATGTACCGGCGCGCGGACGGTGTATACACGGACAGGGAATATGCAAAACCGATTACAATAGGGGACAACTGCTGGCTTGCCGGAAATGTAACAGTGTGCGGCGGTGTCACGATTGGCAGTGGTACGGTTATCGGTGCGGGAAGTGTGGTCACACACGATATTCCGGCAGGTGTCCTTGCGGCAGGCGTTCCGTGCCGGGTTATCCGGGAGATTACGGAGGAAGATGCGTTGTCATGCCACCCGGAGTTATTTGGATTATAGCGACGTAACCGTTGAAATTACATCAGCCACATGGTATGCTTATTGCAGAAACGGAGGAGTGCAGATGCAGATTTCAAGCAGATTTACAATGGCAATTCATATGTTTGCCTGTATTGATACATTTACGGAACAGAAAATGACCAGTGATTTTATGGCGGGCAGTATCGGAACAAATCCCGTGATTGTAAGAAAAATTTTACAGCAGTTAAAGGCGGCGGGGCTGGTTGAGGTATCCAGAGGAACCGGCGGTGTGACGATTACAAGACCGTTAAATGAAATCACTTTTTTAGATATTTACCGGGCGGTGGAATGTACACCGGACGAAGAACTGTTTCATTTTCATGAGAATCCGAACATCCTGTGTCCGGTCGGAAGAAATATTCATCATGTGCTGGACGATAAGCTGGCGCGGGTGCAGAGCGCCATGGAAAAGGAACTGGCGGCGATTACGCTTGCCGATGTGAAAAAAGATACGGATATGTGGATTGCAAAAGAAGAAATGTAAAAGAACGTGTAAAAAAAGAATGTACAGAGATGCCGCCTTGGCGATGATTGAATCGTTAAAGCGGCATCTTTTTTCCGACGGCAAAGGGCAAAGCATTTTACAAACAGCTGATGTGCCAGCAGTATATCGCACTTGCGGGAACAAAGGATAAAATTGCGGTGCCCCTACGTAGAAAAGTAAAAAATGTCAGAAAAAAGAATCTGGACATTATGTTTGAGAAAAATCCGTACAGGTTACAATGTCGGAAAGGATTGTATCGGCTGTAAGCTGTGTTATTCCGCCTTCATTTTCTTCTGAAACAGTTCCGCAATAATTTTTGAGGTATCTTCTACCCCGAAATCATCGGATTTGATGCACAGGTCATAATTTCTGGCATTGCCCCATTCGGTTTTTGTAAAATGACGGCAGTGAACGGCACGTTCATGGTTTACTTTTTGAACTTTTGCCGCCGCCGCGGTTGGTGACAAATGGTCGCGGACTGCCGCACGCGCTGCTTCGGAAGCCGCATCGGCAGAAATAAATACATGATATGTATTCGGTAAATCTTTTAAAATGTAGTTTGCCAGTCGTCCGACAATGACACAGGATTCTTTTTGTGCCAGAGAAAGAATCACTTCGGATTCTTTATGGAAAAGCTGGTCGGCTTTTGGCCGTTCAGATTCATCTAAAGGACCGGAATACCACGCAAAGAAATCGTGAAGTATCGGATTTTTAAGGGACTGCTCATTTTTTTCAACATATTCCGGGGTATAGCCGCTTTCTTTTGCGGCAAGAGAAATAAGCTCCGAATCATAATAATGAAAATGAAGCTGTTCGGCAAGAAGTCTGCCGATTTCACGTCCGCCGCTTCCGAATTCACGCGAAATGGTAATGACATAATTGGAAGCCGCAGTATCGGTATTGTGGGTATCGGCTTCGGTTTTTCCAAGCAGAATATCCCGTTTTTTACCGAATGTCCGGTTAATTACGCCGACCAAAGAACCGACCAAAACGGCAGCAATAATCGTACCGATGCCAACACTTCCAAGCGTATGCAGAACCGTCAGGCAGGTTATTGCGGAAATGAGTACCATGGTACAGTCAAATCCGATTTTTACCTTGGAAAATTCAATATGGGTCACGGAAGAAACTGCCTGCATACAACCCTCTCCGGCAAGTGGAATCAGGTCCGCCGGAAGATATAAAAAGATACCGAATGCAACAAATACGGTGCTGGCAAGAACCATTACAATGCGGATTGCCAGATTGTCCGGTGTCGGAAGATAGGACACCATATAGTTGCAAAATGTCGTAAAGTAGCCAAATACAACACCAATTAAAATCTGCAAAAGCTGAACCGGTTTAAATTTTTTGCGTAACAGGAGAATCTGAAGCAGTACCAGTACAATGTGAAAAAGAATCGTTGCTTTTCCCATTTCAATGCCCCAGACACAGGTTATCGTATAAGGAATAGAACTGACCGGGGAAACACCGAGATTGGATTTGACCGACAGAGCGATTCCGATTGTCATAATAAACAGCCCGATAAAGTACATCGGGATTCTTACCTTTAGATGTTTCATTTGTTTGTTCCTTCTTTCATCATGTTTTCGTAAATGCGTTCTAAAAAATTTTGAAATTCTTGGCACTCCGATGCCGAAAACCCTTCCAGCATATGCGCTTCAATTTCTGCAAATTCCTGCTGTAACCGGCAGGCATATTCTCTGCCGGAGGGCGTCAGGTATACATGCAGTGCGCGGCGGTTGCCGTTGTCTGTCTGACGCGTGATGTAGCCTTTGTTTTCCATGCCGTTTAAAATGACGGTTAAAGAAGCGGGTTCGATGTGGCAGAAGACTGCAATTTCTTTTTGAATTGCACCGTCATGGTGCATCAGGTAATCCAGAATTTTTGGCTGTCCGGACGTCAGTCCGGTATCTTTGATGCGGTTTAACAGTGCCTTTTGAACCATCAGGTGGTCAGACATTAAAAGATAGTGTAGAGATTCTTTCATAAACAGATACTCCTTTTGTTAGGATTCTAATTGTTAGAAATCTAATCAATAATAATGCAACCAAAGTAAAATGTCAAATAAAAATTCAAGCTGCGGCGAAGACAAAACAGCAGTGAAAGCACTGCAAAAGGCAGGACAGCAAAAGATAAAGGTTGTAAAAGATGAGAGGACGGTAAGGGATTGACAAAATAAAACAAAGTTATTATAATTATCAAAGATAATTACCTTTGGTAATTAAAAACGGCGGGTTGAAAGTTAAAATTAGCAGAAAGGAGTTTTCAGGCGATGAATTCAGATAAAATTAAAAGAATGTTAGATGCCTGTTATCTTGCAAAAAGAATCCGGGAACTGCTTCCCGAACTGCCGGGGGGCGTAACACCGGCATACATTCAGTATATGGATGTGATTCATAACCGGCAGAAGGAATGTCCGGATGTAAAGGTTTCAGACATCAGCGATGCGTTAAAGCTGCCAAGACCGGGGGTGACCAGGACGGTTAAGGAGATGGAAAAAAAGGGATACCTTTATAAATATGCATCCAAAGAAGACGGCAGAATCACGTATATTGCGATTACGCAAAAAGGCGAGGAATTGTCCGAGAAGTATGATAAAAATTATTACAGCAGACTTTCAGAATATCTGGACGATATTTCAGAGGAAGAAGCAGACTGTATGATTCAGACGATTCAGAAATTTTATGCGGTCATGAGTGAAAGGAGCGTTGACATTGAATAGTTCAAAATCGGATTTTACACAAGGAAGTATTTTGGGAAAGCTGATACCGTTTATGGTGCCGATACTGGGGGCACTGGTGCTTCAGGCGGCTTACGGTGCGGTAGACCTTTTGGTGGTCGGAAGATTCGGAACAACATCGGGACTTTCGGCGGTATCCACGGGCAGTCAGGTGCTCAATCTTGTAACCTTTGTCATTACGCAGTTTTCAATGGGCATTACGGTACTTATTGCGCGGTATATCGGTGAGAAAAAGCCGCAGTACATCGGTGCGTTAATCGGCAGTTCGATGCTGGTTTTTACAATTATTTCAGTGGTGCTGTTTGTCGTTATGATTGGATTTTCACGTCCGATTGCGGTGCTCATGCAGGCACCGAAGGAAGCTGTCGGACTGACTTCGGTTTATGTGCGTATCTGCGGTGGAGGTATCTTTTTTATTGTGGCATACAACGTGCTTGCAGCAATTTTCAGGGGGCTGGGTGACAGTAAATCGCCGCTGTTGTTTGTTGCCGTTGCGTGTGTCATTAATATTGCAGGCGATTTGATTTTAGTTGCGGGACTGCATATGGATGCCGCCGGAGCGGCAATTGCAACCGTATTTGCGCAGGCAGTCAGCGTAGTGTTCGCCCTGTTTTTACTGGTAAAAAGGCAGCTTCCGTTTAAAATAAGCCGCAAAGATTTCCGGTTTAATAAGCACTGTGTGAGAGCATTAAAGGTTGGTGCGCCGCTTGCATTGCAGGAATTTCTGACACAGATTTCATTTCTGGCGCTCTGCGCCTTTGTCAACAGGCTTGGACTGGAAGCATCATCAGGATACGGTGTTGCCTGTAAAATTGTCAATTTTGCCATGCTGATTCCGAGTTCACTGATGCAGTCTATGGCGTCCTTTGTATCACAGAATGTCGGTGCAGGCAACGAAAAAAGAGCAAAAAAAGCAATGTTTGCCGGTATGGGTGTAGGTCTGGCAATCGGCTGCGTGGTTTTTGTTTTTGTACTGTTTAAGGGCAATCTGCTGACAGGAATTTTTACAACCGATGCAGCTGTAGTGCAGAATGGTTACGATTATCTGAAAGGCTTTGCACTCGAAACGATTGTGACAGCCGTGTTATTCAGTATGGTCGGTTATTTTAACGGACACGACAGAACAGTCTGGGTCATGGTGCAGGGACTTGTACAGACCCTGCTGGTACGTCTGCCGCTGGCATATTATATGAGTATTCAGCCGGATGCAAGCCTTACAAAGATTGGTTTTGCAGCACCTGCGGCAACGATATTTGGTATTATTTTAAATGTTATTTTTTATGTATGGATAAATAGAAGGGCAAAAAATGCTTAAATCTGTTTGCGGGAGGTTAAAAACCTCCCCTTTTTTTTAACCCAGCCGTGCAGTTATATCCATAAGAAATTATGTTGAATCACATTTGCGTGTAGTGGTATGATGTGAGTGGATTTAAGAAAACAATGAATGACTGAAGGAGAAAAAGAAAATTTATGTTACTGAGTATTTCATTCATTCTGCTGGTCGGTATGTCGATGAGTTGGATTTGCAAAAAAATCAGACTGCCGGGGCTGCTTGGTATGCTGATAACGGGAATTGTGTTGGGACCGTATGCGTTAAATCTGCTGGATCAGAGTATACTTGGCATTTCAGCGGATTTAAGAAAAATTGCCCTGATTATTATTCTGACCAGAGCGGGACTAGGACTTGATATAGCCAGTTTAAAAAAGATTGGAAGACCGGCATTTTTAATGTGTTTTGTACCGGCGACATTTGAACTGGTGGGTATGTTGATTTTAGCACCGGGACTAATGGGTGTTACGCTGATGGAAGCCGCAGTGATGGGAGCAGTACTTGCAGCAGTATCACCGGCAGTTGTCGTTCCGCGTATGGTAAAACTGATGGACGAGGGATACGGTGTCAAAGAGGGAATTCCGCAGTTGATTCTTGCGGGGGCATCGGTAGATGATGTCTATGTGATTGTGCTGTTTTCAACATTTACCGGAATGTTGCAGGGAGAAGGCGCATCGGTTATCAAATTTATCAATATTCCGGTTTCCATTATTTTAGGAATTATAATTGGTCTGACACTGGGTGTTTTGCTTGCGGTGTACTTTCAAAAGATACATATCCGGGACACGGTGAAAGTGTTGGTTATACTAAGCATTTCATTTTTACTGGCAGCAGTGGAGGACCGTCTTACAACACCGGTTACATTTTCGGCGCTGATTGCCATTATGTTTATCGGTGTAGGATTGCAGAAAAAACGCGAAGCCGTTGCAAAAAGACTTGCTGTAAAATATGCAAAATTGTGGGTGGCAGCCGAGGTCTTTTTATTCGTGCTGGTCGGTGCAACTGTTAATATCGGTTATCTTGGCAGGGTTGGCGTGCGTGCATTGCTGATGATTGCAGGTGCATTGCTGTTTAGAATGGCGGGCGTTTGGGTCTGTCTGCTGGGTACGGGCTTGAAAAGAGGCGAAAAGGCATTTACAATGCTTGCGTATACACCGAAAGCCACAGTGCAGGCGGCAATCGGCGGGATTCCGCTGGCCCTGGGTTTTGCGTGCGGCGATACGGTACTGACGGTTGCGGTATTGGCAATTGTGTTGACTGCGCCGCTCGGGGCATTTGCGATTGATTTATCGTACCGGAAGCTGCTGACGAAAAGTAAGTAAGAATGGAGATTAGTGTGAACAAGCCATAAATGAAAGCTTGTTCACACAGCGCTTTGTGCCGCAGGCGTCACAAAGCCGCTTTTTATCGCAGAACTGAATAAATTCAGTCCGCGATTCCTCCGGCATTAGAATGCCTGCGGAATGGAGATTAATATGCAGATAAAAAAAGTTGCGGTTTTAGGAGCGGGAGCGGTTGGCTCTTATGTAATATGGGGACTTTCACAGGCAGAGAATCTTAGCCTTGGCGTGATTGCGGAAGGGGAGCGCGCCGGGCGCTTAAAAGAAAACGGTTGTCTGATTAACGGACAGGTTTACCGTCCGGAGGTCTGGACACCAAAGGAAGCGCACGGCGCAGACCTTTTAATTGTATCGTTAAAATACGGCGCACTGCCGGGCGCATTGGACAGCATTGCGCAGGCGGTGGGAGAACACACAATCGTAATGAGTTTAATGAACGGTGTAGACAGCGAAGAAATTATTGCGCAGAAAGTGAATCCCGATAACATTTTGCATGCACTGATTAAAGTGGCATCCCACAAAGAAGAGAACGGTTACTGCTTTAATCCCGAAACGACAATCGGTATCATCTTCGGGGAAATCAAGCCGCCGTTTGAGAGTGAACGTGTACAGGCGGTGTGCACACTTTTTGAAAATGCGCAGATACATTTCCGTGTAACAGACTATATTAAGGAAGAAATGTGGAGCAAATTCCGCCTGAATGTGTGCAATAACCTGCCGCAGGCAATCTTAGGCGCGGGTGTCGGCTGTTACAGCGATAGCACGCATATGAAAGCCATCAGTGAAGGACTGAAAAAAGAGCTTGAAGCCATTGCACAGGCAAAGGGTATTGACATCGGAAAAGCCGACAAGTCATCTTCCTACGGCAGTGCAGTGCCGCCAAAGACACGCTATTCGACATTGCAGGACTTAGATGCGGGACGGCACACCGAGATTGATATGTTTTCCGGGGCGTTAATGCGGATGGGAAAAGAACTAGGCATTCCGACCCCGTATAATGAATATACCTATCACATAATTAAGGCGCTGGAAGAAAAAAATGACGGAAAATTTGATTACAGTAAAGATACGCAGGAACTGACGTGGTCAAAATAAAAATGCATCTAAATTTACGATTTATGACATTGAACTTCAATAGGTTTGAGAGTATAATTTAACATATGTATCAAAGGTATCAGGGAATGTTTCTATTTTACCTGAAATACGCATATTCTATTATGAAATGTTGGGGAGGACATGGTTATGGCTACATGGAAGAATTTAGACACACTGGAAACTTTTAAGGCACTTTCAGAGGTAAAACGCGTGAAACTGGCAGAGGTAATGTCAGGGGCAGAAGGTGCAGAGCGTGTAAAGAAGTACAGTGTACCGATGGCAGAGGGATTTTCTTATAATTTTGCCGCAAAGCAGGTGGATGATGAGGTGCTTGGCGCGTTAAAGGCACTGGCAGAAGAAGCTCAGCTTGCAGAAAAATTTGAAGAACTCTACAATGGTGCGGTAATGAATACCGGGGAAAACAGACTGGTACTTCACCAGCTGACCCGTGGACAGCTGGGTAATGCAGTAGAAGCAGACGGCGTGGACAAGCGTGAATTTTACGTAAAACAGCAGGCGCGGATTGCGGAATTTGCCAATAAAGTACATAACGGCGAAATTACCAATGCCGCAGGCGAGAAGTTTACAACGGTTGTACAGATTGGTATCGGCGGTAGCGATTTAGGACCGCGCGCGATGTATCTGGCACTGGAAAACTGGGCAAAGAAGAACAATACGTTAAAGATGAAGGCGCAGTTTATCAGCAACGTAGACCCGGATGATGCCGCCGCAGTTTTAAATGCAGTGGACGTGGCACATGCCCTGTTCGTACTGGTGTCAAAGTCCGGCACAACCCTTGAAACATTAACCAATGAATCCTTTGTAAAGGAAGCGTTAAAGAAGGCAGGCTTAGATGCTTCAAAGCATATGATTGCCGTAACAAGCGAAACTTCACCGCTTGCAAAGAGTGATGATTATCTGGCTGCATTTTTCATGGACGACTATATCGGCGGCCGTTTTTCATCAACATCAGCCGTTGGCGGCGCTGTACTGTCACTGGCATTCGGACCGGACGTTTTTGCACAGTTCTTAGAGGGTGCGGCGGCAGAAGACAAGCTTTCAGCCAATAAAAATGTTATGGAAAATCCTGAAATGTTAGATGCACTTATCGGCGTATATGAGCGCAATGTACTGGGCTATCCGGGTACGGCAGTACTTCCGTATTCACAGGCATTAAGCCGCTTCCCGGCACATTTACAGCAGTTAGACATGGAATCTAACGGTAAGTCCGTGAACCGTTTTGGCGAACCGGTGGATTATCCGACAGGTCCGGTTATCTTTGGTGAACCGGGAACCAACGGACAGCACTCCTTCTATCAGCTGCTTCATCAGGGAACGGATATTGTGCCGTTGCAGTTTGTAGGTTTCAGAAACAGCCAGATTGGCACGGATATTGAAATTCAGGGCAGTACAAGCCAGCAGAAGCTGTGTGCAAATGTTGCCGCACAGATTGTTGCATTTGCCTGTGGTAAGTCAGATGACAACCGCAACAAGAATTTTGAAGGCGGACGTCCGTCCAGCATTATTATTGGTGACAGTCTTACACCAAAGTCACTGGGCGCTCTGCTTGCGCATTTTGAAAATAAGATTATGTTCCAGGGCTTCTTATGGAATGTCAACAGCTTCGACCAGGAAGGCGTACAGCTTGGCAAGGTGCTGGCAAAGCGTGTGCTTGCGCATGAAACGGACGGCGCATTAAAGGTTTACAGTGATTTGTTAAACATTTAACCAAGAGATAAAATACAGATTATAAGACGGATTTTAATCCCCCGGCTGGATATGTACTTAAATGGCATATCTTTCCGGGGGATTTGTCGCTGCCAGGATTGTGTTTAGCAGGGAAGGTCAACACCCGCCTGGTGGTACAGTAATTTTCCCCAATCGGCAAGTGCAATCACAACAGGAATCAGCGTTTTTCCCCATTCGGTTAAGGAATATTCTGTTTTAGGGGGAACGACAGGATGTTCATTGCAGAGCAATGAAAAATTTGACGATGATTGAACTGGCACAGATTTTAAAGCTCCCGGAAAATGAAGAGATTTTAATGCTTTTTGATCTGGGGACTGCCGCAGAGTGAACATGCGTGATATACGTGTTGTTTTCCTGTGGGGCTTATCTTTTGTAAACTTTTATAAAAAATTTACAAAAATACAATAAAATCAGTGGTTTTTACTAAAATACAGCCAAAAATCAGTTGTCGTCTTTTGTCGAATATAGTACTCTAGAACTACATAAGGCTAATTTCCATACAAAAGAAGAATGATACTAAGGAAAGGGAAAAAAACAAAAAAGGAGAGAGAAAAATGGATAGAATTAAACGCAAAAAACCGGAATTCCGGCGGATTGCAGCGATGATTATGGCGGCAGCCATGATTATTTCCGTGATACCGTTTCCGGAAGGACTGTTTCATGTAACAGCGGCGGCAGCAGTAAAGATGTCGGCAACATGGACAGCTGCCAATTCAACATTAACCGATTTCGACGATGCCGAGGCGGCAAGTGTAAAAGGCGGAAAACTTACCAATGATACAGGCGATACGATTCAGATTTCAGGAACAGCCATATTTACAAAAAGGGATAGTGACTTTCTGGCAAATAACGGGGTGTCTTTGGACATTCCGGTTGTAGAGGGCGCAAAGACCTGTACGCTTACAATCGTATCTTATTATGATATTACAGAAAGTAATGCAAATCCAGTGCTTGTAAGCGGCATGGAGAATGTAAAAATCACAAGAACAGGAACAGGCGACTGGTCAACTTATACGATTACCGGTACACCGGATAAAAATGTGTCGGCAGTGACACTCACCATGCAGAAGCAGGAGTATTTTAGGTCTGTACAGGCAGATTCTTCAACCAGTCTTGCAGTGACTTCTGCCAGCTTTGCAGACGGCGGGGATACCACGGCAGAATGGACAAACAGCAACGGCAGTGTGCTGGCATCCAATTCGACAAGTTCTATTCAGAAGACAACAGGAACTTATACGAATACAGACGGGGATGTTTTATATGTAGATGCATCTACAGGTAAATTTGCACCGTCCGGCAGTTATATCCAGATAAACAATACAACAAAGATGACAGTTCCGGTCATTGGGGATAAGGCAGTTTTAACGGCTGTTGTATACAAAGGCGGTACAGGAACGGACATTTCAGAAGTGCTTGACGGTACACATTTAAACCTCACAGGTACAGGACTTTTAAAAGCAGAATGTATTTCCAATGTGACAGCACCGGAGGATGCTAACAGCAGAAAAGTAGAGATTGTCTGCTATTTAGACGGACAGGAAGGCGAACTGACATTAGAGGTATTAACCAATACCTATTTCAAATCCCTTGCCATTTCCTGTGAAACACTGGATAAGGCAGTCATCAAAGGAAGTGTTACAGCGACAGGTTCCATTCCTGATGGAACAGCCATTGTTGCAACCAATCAGACAACGGGACTTTCCTATACAGGAACCATTACAAATGGCACGTATGCCATTGAAATTCCGGCTGAATCAGAAGAAATGACTTATGAACTGTCCGTCAGTGACCCGGAATATCAGATTGCATCGGGTGTTACAACGCATACAGTCAGCAATGCAAGTCTTTCAGATATTACAGCAAATTTAAAGCTGGTGAAATTAAGTACCTGTGTTGTAACAGGCAGTATCAGCGGATTTGCCGATGATTATGATATCAGCAGCCTGGATGTTTTGTTTAAGGCAGCTGGGGAAACAGAGTATGTGCCGGAAGTTACAGTAGATACAAAGAACAAGACCTATACGGCAAAGCTCGAAAAGGATATGCCGTACAGTGTAGCATTACAGGGTGTCAATGACTATGAACTGACTGCACCGGCAGAAAATGTTACCTATTCAGAAGACAGTACACTGAATATGACGGTAGCATTAAAGCCTACGTATCAGGTATCGCTTACACTGCCGGATACACCGGATTTAAGCGGTAAAAATATCACGTATACCTATGTAAATCAGGATGACGGATATACTTATATATTTAGTAATAAGGAAGCAATCTCATTAAGAGACGGTACGTATCTGTTACAGCTTTCAGGAGATTTTCTTGCACAGCCGTATTGCGTAAAGAGTGGTTTATATGTAACGGTTGCAGGGAAAAAAGCTGCACAGACACTTACATTTGAAGAAGTGACAAGCTGGTCCTTTGCATACAGTGATGATGGAAATTACTATCAGCAGAGTATCAATGGAACAACCGGTTATTATAACGGACTTTATGTTGATGCAGCAACAGGTAAGCTTGTACCAAACGGTTCAACACCGAATTCAGCACAGTTTACGACAGGCGCAAAGATTTCCGTGCCGGTCAGCGGAAAATGTACGATTTCAGTTGAAGCATATCAGCCACAGTATGCGTTGTATACAATCGGAGGAACTGCGGCAGATACGACAACGGCGGTTTCTACCTATACCTATGATTCAGAAGAAGCCGGAACGGTAGAAATCGTATCAACGGGAGGCGCTTATCTTTCAAAAATATCCGTTGTCTATGCAGCAAAGGACGTAGAATATGTTGAACAGCCGGAAATGCCAAAGACATATGATTACGGTACGGCAGATTCACTGGTTGTACAGCCGACAGGTCAAAGACTGGTCGTTACACAGACAGGTGGTACTTTAACCGGAAAAGAAAGTATCAGTGACAGTGTCAGCTACTTTGGATTTGATGAAACAGCGGACATAAACAGGCTCACGGCAGATGTGACAATTTTAGAGTGCGGCACAAGCAGTTCTAACGGTGTGTTCTTTGGTGCATTTAACAAAAACGGCATTGCAACGGCAGGTATCCGCAAAGGTACGGAATTAAAGATGATTTATTCCAAATCTTCATCAGAAATGGTGGGTGCGGCAGGTACACTGACAGGAAATGTGACTTTAGGAACGCGTGTCAGATTTGAACTTGTAAAGACAGATGAAGGTCTGGCCATCAGCATTACACCAAAAGACGATAAAGAGCAGCAGATCGTTTATAAATACAGTTCAACAATGCTGCTTCAGACAGACCGTGAAAATACAGCCGTGTCCTATGGTTTTGTATTTGCAGGGGTCAAGGCTGTGATTCAGAATATGAAATATACAGCAGAAGACGGAACGGTTCGGTATGACCAGAATGCATGTTATTATGCGCAGGGTACGGCACCGGTAGTTGAAAGTGTAACAGCACAGCAGGCAGAAACAAGAGATTACATTACCGTAAGCTGGACGAATTCAGTAGAAGCAGACGGTGACGGTATGTATGTGCTTCAGGTATCAGATGACGGCGGTAAGACATGGGAAAATGTGGATACGGCTATTACAGATACAACATACCGGTATAAGCTGAAAAATGCCGGGGATTATAATTTCAGAGTCTGCGGAAAACTCGGTGTAAGCGGAGAGTACAATGACTTTGTTCAGACCGATGCGATTACGGTGATAGCACCGTTAAGTACACCGGCTGTCAGCATTTCCTCAACGGCAGACAAAGTAAAGATTACCTGGGCTAAGGTATATGATGCAACAGCGTATGACGTATACCGTTATTCTTATGATGAAACAGAGGAAAATGCTAAGAAAATTGCGACGACAACAGAATGTGCTTACGAGGATACGGACGTAACAGCAGAAATGCCGTATTACTATTATATTGTTGCCAATTCTTACATTGGAACCACATTGGATAACTACAGCAATCCGTCAGAAACGGTATGGGCAGTGCCAAGTGCCGGACATAAGGGAGATTATGTATACGAGGATGATGCGGTAGGATTTACGATTACAAAGAGGTCTTATGACACTGTATTTGATGGTAAGATTACCCTTGAAGGTGTCGTTGAAAAGGTGGCAGATGTTTCACTGGTGATTAACGGAGAAACAGTAGACACACAGAGTGTGAAAGCCAAAGAAACCTTTGCATTTGACGATAAGGAGATTGCACAGGGCAGAAATGATGTGGAATTACGGTTCACGGATAAAGATGGCAATATCACAAGAGAAACCTTTAATTTTGTGTATCTGACGAATTATCAGAAAGTGGTTGATGCTGCTTATGATGGAACAGACGGCGAAGAGGTAAATGGAATTGCAACCTATAAGACCGTACAGGCAGCAGTCAATTCTGTAGCAGCGTCCAATGAACGGCGCGTTGTGATTTTTGTTAAAGAAGGCGATTACGAAGAACATCTTTCAGTGACATCACCGTATATTACACTCATTGGTGAAGACAGTGAAAAGACAAGAATTTATTATGATACCAAAGAATGGGTCGGCGGTGATATGAGCCAGCGCTGTGCAGTCAGCATCGGAAAGGCGGCAACCGGATTTTCAGCAGAAAACCTGACCATTGAAAATACATACAAATACCTTGGTGACGGTTCGCTTTCCAATGAATCCTGCGATGCATTAAGAAATGATGCAGAAAATACTTTGTATGTTAATGTAAGAATTTTAGGATATCAGGATACACTTTGTGCTAATGCAGGAACACAGTATTATTACAAGTGTTATATTGCAGGAAATGTAGACTTTATTTACGGAAATGAGCCAAGGGCATTCTTTAATGACTGTAAGCTGGTATTCCGTTATAGCGCAGCTAAAAATTCCGGCTATGTATGTGCTCCAAAGACAGGAGCTGATGCGGCATACGGACTGACATTTTACAAGTGCCGTGTTCTTTCGGAAACGGGCTGTTCAGGCAGCAGATATTACCTTGCAAGACCGTGGGGAGCAGATGCCTATATTACATGGATTGACTGTTACATGGGTAAAATTCTCCGTGCCAATACTGCAAATCCGTATACGGATATGAGCGGAAATCCGGCAGCAGGCGCAAGATTCTTTGAATTTGGAAGCTTTGGACCGGGTTATGCAATTAATATTAACAGAAGACAGATTTCATCCGCAAAGGCGGAAGAAATGACAACCACCGGTTATTTAGGCTGGGATCCATATACAATCGTAGCGATGATTGGCGGAAGATATGTGGGAACCGTAAATACCGGTATTGAGAACAAATTTGTTGAGAAAGAATACGTATCCGATACCTATTCCGGCATGGAAGGTGATGATACCGGACTGGATAAATATGTACTCGAAGGATACGCACAGAGCGGAAAGACAACCGGCGGCGGATTATTAATGGAATCCTCTAAGGATTATTACACCGCAGGTTCAGCCGAAGAATTTTTACAGGCTATCCAGAGTATAAAAGCAAGCGGCAGACCGTCCGTGCTTGAACTGACAAGTGATATTGCACTGGGAACGAACGAGGTTGAGGGCTTTAATAATTACAAAGCATTTATTACGGCACATAAGCTTGCACCGCTGACACACCCGACACTGATACAGACAGGTGTATCCATGTTAAAGTTACAGGATATGAGTGACTTGACGATTTACTCAAAGAACGGTGCAAAGATTACACATACCTGCATTGATATTACAGGTTCAAGCAACATCATTATCAGAAACATCGAATTTGATGAAATCTGGGAGTGGGATGATGAAACCGAAGGCGCATATGACCGTAATGACTGGGACTACATGACAATTGAAAAGGGAAGTTCCAATATCTGGATTGACCATTGTACGTTCTATAAAGCATATGACGGTGTGATTGATGTTAAGACACCAGCAGACAGCAGCAATGTAACCATTTCATGGTGTGAATTTTTACCGGCGAGTGAAGACAGCGTATTTTTTGATACGATGATGAATGCCATGAAGGAAAATCCGGACAACTATCCGTATTATAAGCATTTACTGGAAGCGGGCATGACAGATCAGCAGATTTATAACTATGCATATGGACAGAAAAAGACACATCTGCTCGGACAGTCCGATACAGATACGTCAGCTAAAAACATTACCGTAACACTGGCAAACAATTACTACAAGGATTCAATGGACAGAATGCCAAGACTGCGTTTTGGTACGGCACACGTTTATAATTGTATTATGGATGCACAGGATTTAAGAGATATGCGTCTGGATATCCAGAATACAGTCGGTTCGGCATTTTCACAGAAGATTGTAAGCAACGGCGCTTCTTCAAACTGCGGTGCGCACATGCTTCTTGAAAACTGCTATATGTCCGGCATGACTAACGCATTAATCAGTGGTAACGGTGACAGTGAGGCCGGCTATATTAATGCATTTAACACGATGTATCTGCTGGATAGCAAAGAACAAGAATTAAAGATAACTTTGAACACGCATAAGGAAGGCGAAACGGCATTAGTTCAGGACAGAGGAGAATTTATAGAAAATCTTCCATACAGCGGCTACACCCTGTATGCGGCATCAAACCTTGAAACACAGGTGCAGCCTTACACAGGTGCCGGAAAGCTGACAATGACGACACTGCAGTGGGAAAAGACAGCTTACAATGATGTGCATAAAGAACATACAGAGCATACATGGAATGACGGAGCAATCGAAAAAGAAGCAACCTGTACCGAAACAGGTGTAAAAGTTTACACTTGTACAGTCTGCGGAGACACAAAGGAAGAAGAAATTCCGGCAACAGGACATGTATGGGATGAAGGTAAGGTTACAACAGAAGCAACGACAGAAGCCGAAGGTGTAAAGACTTATACCTGTACAATCTGTGGGGATACAAAGACCGAAGCGATTCCGAAACTTGATGATAATGATAACAAAGGTGATACCGATGACGACAACAACGGTAAAACTGATGTAAGCATTGATGTTGTTGCAGGTGAAAATACACCGGCAGTTGCAGTTGAGGGAACAACCGATGACATTGTAAAGAAGGTTCTGACACAGGAAGAACAAAAGTCTGCGGCCAATGGTGCTAAGACAGCGATATCTCTTCATATAGCAGATATTACCGCAACCGTTTCAGATACAGAGAAGGAACTGATAGCAAAGAAGTTATCAGACGGACAGAGTGCCGGAATGTATCTTGATATTGTATTAAAAGCGGCAGTTGGAGAAAGTACCCGTGTTGTTACAGATACAAATGAGGCGCTGACAATGAAGATTACAGTTCCTGAGAGTCTTCGCAATACGGATACATCAAAGAAGAGAACGTATGATATTGTAAGAGTTCATGGAAAGGATGCAGTTGTTTTATCTTCTGAATTCAATCAGGATGATATGACCATTACATTTACAACCGGTCAGTTCTCAACTTACGCAGTTGTGTATAAAGATACAGCCGTGATACCGGAACAACCGACAACACCGGGACAGCCGACGACACCGGAGCAGCCGACGACACCGGAACAGCCGACAACACCGGAACAGCCGACAATACCGGAACAGCCGACGACACCGACGCAGCCGACAACACCGGAACAGCCGACAATACCGGAACAGCCGACAACACCGGAACAGCCGACAACACCGGGACAGCCGACAACATCGGCACAGCCGGAAAATCCGACAATCCAGAATACGGAGAGTACGGAAAAAACAACAGCGGCAGACAATGCAACAGAGGAAACACAGGTTCAGACAGGTGATTCTGTTTCATCTGGCAAGGTGGCCGGCATCGTGATTATTCTGATTGCCAGCATGGCAGTGATTGGTTTTGTACTTTTTAAAAAGAAAAAAAACGATACAGAAGAATAGTTGCAGATATCATAGGCGGGGAATTTTGACCGCAACATCTGATTGCATAAATAATTAAAAAAATGAAAAAAAGCGGGCGCTAAATGAGAGTTAGGCGCCCGCTTTGTCTTGTAAAAAATATAAATTTATGATATCTTTAATAAAAAGGATTGGATAAAAAATAAAAGCTGTATACAGGAATAAATTTATATGCAGAAGTTATTGGAGTAACGGATTGGAGTTATTATGATACGTGTGGATGTAAAAGATTTAAAAGGTGATGAAATACTGGCAGTCCCTGTGATGTCAGCATCTGATACGGTTCTTGTACAGTCCGATACAGAGTTAAAGGAAGAATATATTCAAAAGCTGACGGACCAGCGGATCGGCTATGTATATGTAAAAGAACAGACCGGCAGCGGACAGATTGTAAAAGAACGGAAAGAAGAAAAAGAGCCGCAGCAAAAGAAAATATACAGGCTGGATGAAACGACAGACCGTTCAAGGGAAATTGTCGCGGGGATTCTTGACAGACATATTTATAAACATAATTCGGATTTAAAAAAGATTGGAGAGGCGGCAGAAAATATTATTGATTCTGTACTTTCAGACCATGATGTCCTGACCAATGTGACGGAAATCCGCAATGTCAGTACAGATATGTATACACACTGTATTAATGTGTGTTCATTATCAACCATTCTGGCATTGAAGCTGAAGATGACAGAGCGTCAGGTACATAATGTGGCGCTTGGGGCGATTCTGCATGATATTGGTTTAAAGTATATCCGCGTACCGTATGAGAATATTAGTATTGAAGATATGAATTACAGGGATTTACTGGAATATAAAAAGCATACCATCTATGGATACAGCTCTGTAGAAAAAGAAGAATGGCTGTCCGATACGGCAAAAGAGATTATTCTTCTTCACCATGAAAACGTAAAGGGAACAGGCTTTCCGTTCCAGCAGAGAAATGGCAAGTTAAAGGCAGAAGTGCGCTTAGTATCCGTTTGTGATGATTTTGACAGCCTGGTGAGTGGAATCGGTAACCGGAAGATGAAGATTTATGAAGCCATCGAGTATATCAAGGTGCATACGGGCATGGAATATGATGCGACCATTGCGAATAAGCTGCTTGAATCGGTAGCAGTGTATCCGGTTGGCATGAATGTCATGACGAATGAAGGAGAAATCGGTGTGGTTGTACGCCAGAACCGGGAGGTTACAGACCGTCCGGTAATCCGTATGCTGCGATATGCAGATGGAACAGATTATAAAGAAGAAGTGGAAAAAGATTTGTTAAAGTATCTGACGGTATTTATTGTCGATACATTATAAGCAGAGGAGTTTATTCAAAAATAATATATGAATTTATATATGAGAGCGCTTGGATTTTCAAGGATGGATTCCAAAGCTGAGGCAGAATTTATACAAGAGGGGATAAAAGAGTGCATTGATGAGGGGCTGGTGCTGAAAAATCAAAAATTAAACAGGGGTTCAATGGTGGTAGCAGCAGGCGAATCCATGGGCGTTTATATTTATGGAAGATATGAGGAAAACCGGTTTGTCTATGAATATCATTTTCCATTTTTAATGGGAAGCGTGGGAACGCTAAATGATGAGATTACGATAGAGCGGCATCTGGATAAGGAGTCGTTTGCAGCAGTCTGTGATGAGGCAAAGACAGGGGTTACGCTGATTTTTTATTTACAGAATATTATGGATTATCTGGATTATCTGGTTAAAGCAGCAGGGAATCAGAAGCTTCCGGAACTGCTGGACACAAGAGGTGCTTCCGTAAAAAATCCGGTTCCGGGTAAACGGGCAGTCATGACGGCATTATCCATTGGCGGGATGATACTGCTTCCAATCCGCAAAAAGCAGGAAAAGGATAAAGAAGCGGAGGAAAGCAGAAGACGGCGTATTGCGGCAGCTAAAAGGGGTGATGAACAGGCAATGGAGAGCCTGACCCTTGAAGATATTGATACTTATACGGAAATCTCACACCGTATTATCCATGAAGATGTGTTTTCCATCGTAGATTCAACATTTATGCCGTGCGGTGTCGAATGTGACCAGTATTCAGTGATGGGGGAAATTCTGGAGTTGTCGGAGGTAAGAAATACTTATACAGATGAGAAAGTCTACCAGATGACACTGGAATGTAACAATATGGTGTTCCGCATGGCGATTAACGAAGCGGATCTGCTGGGGGAACCGGCAGTCGGACGGCGTTTTAAGGGACAGGTATGGCTTCAGGGCAGAGTGCAATTTTAATAAAATGTTAATAAAATATTAATTTTGCAAAATAAATGGTAATTTATAGGAGATTGTGTTAGTATGAAACAGTGAATAACTATAAGAGTTTCAGAATATTAATAGGAGATGAAATTATGAGTAAGAAACTTCGTGGAATTGGAGTGCAGCTTGTCGGATTTTTCGTACTGGCAATTTTGATTCCGACATTGATACTTGCATTCAGGGCAATAGAAACAACAAAATCAGCCCAGACAGAAAATTTGAAGCTGACAAGTGTACAGACATTACAGGAAACCAAGATGGGATTTACTAATTATCTGAAAAATATCAGTCAGCCAGTAGACCTTTTAACAAGAAATGATGCCGTAAAGCATCTGGAAGACAGGGGCGATTATGATACGAATGTAACAACAGTACAGGATGCATTAATTGCTTCCGTTAAAGTTACAAACGGTGCAGAAAGAGCGTATTTTTCAACTGTTACGGGACACCTGATCACAGGCTGGACAGAGTGGGATAATACAAAGAATAAGCTGGGTAACAAAAAGTCTATCCAGGACGGTGTGAATAATACAGCAAAAGACTGGTATAAGTCTACAATCGGTTCACCTGCAAGAAACAGCGTATATGCACAGTTTACAGATCCTTATACAGATTCACAGGGAAATACTGTCATTACCGTTTCACAGGAAATCAAGTATTCAGATAACAGCAACTATGGTGCAGTTGCCATGGATATTAATTTTGAAGAAATGACCAATTATGTACAGAGCATCGGTCTGTTAAATACAGGTTATGTGGTTCTTGTAAACAAAGATGGTAAGATTATTGTAAATAACGATAAGAATACATATTCTTCAGACAGTGTAAGCAGCTACAATTTCTGGAGTAAGTTAAACGCAGAGTCGCCGGAAGAAGTTTACAATGTTCAGGATTTTGACGAAAAGATTAACGGAAAGACAGTACACGTTGTAGTAGCCAGAGATGAAATTACAGACTGGACACTGGTTGGTTTTATCAGTTCCAATGAAACAGCAAGCGTTGTGAATAAGATTGTTAATGCAACGATTTCATCCGGTATTATTTCATTTATCATCGGTATTGTTATTGCATTATTTGTAACAATGATGTTTACAAAGGAAATCAAGAAAATTAACAGTGTTATGCAGGCTGTTGCAGACGGTGATTTAACACAGAGAATTCCAATTAAGAAGAAGAATGAGTTTGGTGAACTTGAAGGTAACTTTAATGAAATGGTTGATAATGTATCCACACTGATTAAGGATGTGGAAGAACGTTCACAGGTTATTATCAAGGCATCAGATAATATTTCTGAGATTTCCAAGACAACAACCGAAACAACAAATCAGGTTTCTGAAGCAATCCAGAGTGTATCCATCGGGGCACAGGGACAGGCGGAAAGTACGAACAATGCGACGAAGGAAGTTGAAAATCTCGCAGAGAGATTACACGAAACAAAGGCATATGTCAGTGACATTAACGATATGTCGATTGAAACCCAGCAGATGAGTAATAAGGGTATCACGATTGTAGAAGATTTAATCGGCAAGGGCGAGCAGTCTATTGAAAATTCAAAGATTTCGCAGTCTGTTGTTGATGAAATGATTCAGAGCATTGAAAAGATTAATTTCATTTCCAATGCGATTACAGAAATTACAGAACAGACGAACCTGTTATCACTGAATGCAAGTATTGAAGCGGCAAGAGCAGGTGAGAGCGGCAGAGGTTTCGCAGTCGTAGCCGATGAAATCAGAAAGCTTGCAGAACAGTCACAGCAGTCAACAGATGAAATCAAGCAGATTGTTGCTGAGATTACAGATAAGTCTTCACTGGTTGAAAAGACACTTGATGAAACGAACCAGATTATTACGGAACAGAATCAGTCTATTCAGGATACAAAGGATCTGTTTAATACAATTTCAACATCTATCAATGCCTTAACGGAAGGTCTTGACAATATTGCCAAGTTAAATGAGCAGATGGATAACAGCAGAGGAAATGTAATTGACAGAATGGAAGATGTCGCTTCTATTTCTACAGAAACAGCAGCTGCATCCGAAGAAGTAACTGCTTCCGCAGAAGAAGTTAATGCAACAATGCACAATTTAAATCAGTGCACAGTAGAGCTTGATGAAATCGCAGTTGCATTAAAAGAAGCAATCAACAAGTTCAAGTTACAGTAGGCATAACGAGAAAGCAATTGACCGTTTTAGCTAATTGTGATAGAATAAGGACAGTCTGAAATCTTCAGACTGTCCTTATTTGTTCTCTTAGTTAAATGGATATAACGAGCGCCTCCTAAGCGCTAGTTGTGGGTTCGATTCCCGCAGGGAACATTGATTTTTTGCTTGAAAAAAACAGGCATGGTGGAGTATCGCTCAGATTAGATTAAAAATTCTAGTCTGGGCGATTTTTTTGTTCAGGGAAAAGGGGGAAATTAAGGTAATCGGTGACAGCCAGATGATTGAACTACAGGACAGTATCAAAAATATGGAGTCCTGAATCCATTGATTGTCCGGCCGAGGAAAGAAGGCTGCTATGCGATCATTTCAGGGAACAGATTCTTCGTTCTATGGTAGGATAAGCTGAGAAAATTTTATGATTACATCATTATTGATTGTATCCAATACAGAAAAGGCAGAGCAGGCACCTAGGAAAATCAGCACTTATGGGGATGTTATCCAAACATCTGATCTCTGTATCGGATATGTGTATGGATGAGCAGCAGTATTCCAAAGAGCAGTGGGATGAGAAAATTACCGACTGTATTAACTATTTCCTGATTCTTCGTGCGATTGTAGCTTTTGGTTCCACTGGGAGATAAGGAGAACCTCTTCGCAGAGATTCTCCTTGATTTTAAACGGTAGGTTTTGTAGGTTTTACTGTAAGCTGTAAACCGAGATGCTGAAAAATATTAAGCAGTGTTCCGAGATTTGGGGTTGTTTTGCAGGATTCGATCCGTGCTACGGATGATTGTGGAATACCACACATAGCAGCAAGCTCTCTCTGGCTAAGTCCAAGAGAAGTACGCTGTTCCACCATGGCACTTATGATGGAGGAAATATTTTCAACTTCATCGATGTCTTTTCCAATTTCAGGATCAACGGTTCTTACATGTTCTTTATAATCATTCCAGGTTTTCATAATCATTCAGCCTCCTTTCGGGCAAGATAATCATCACGTTCGGCCTTTGCTCGTTCAATTTCACGTTTGGGAGTCTTTTGAGTTTTCTTGCGGAATTGATGTAAAAGCACAAAGGTATCATTTTTGAAATAAAAATATAAAACACGGTTATTGCCTGGGCGAAGCTCCCAGATATCATCATCAAGGTGTTTTGTGATATTTTCATTAAGCCGTGTACCATTATCTTCGAGGAGCTGGATGTACAAACTTATTTGCTTGTATTGAATACGGGCATCTTTGTTTGTAGCTGCTTCGACTCGAAGAGATTCAAGAAAATCCCAAAGCTCTGATCTGCCATCAGAATGGAATTACCAGATTGCAGAAGCAACCCGAAAGCAGTTCGGAATTCTGAAAAAACTGATGGAAAGAGAGGATGTAACCGAATTAGTGGAAGCCACTGATGCCGGACGAGAGGGAGAGCTGATCTTCCGACTTGTATATGATCAGGCAAAATGCAAAAAGCCATTCGAGCGCTTATGGATTTCTTCAATGGAGGACCAGGCGATTTCGGATGGTTTTTCTCATCTGAAAAATGGCAGGGAATATGATGATCTCTACCGGGCGGCACTATGCAGGGAGCGAGCGGACTGGATTGTGGGAATGAATGTAACCAGGTTATTTTCAACTTTGTATGGCCAGACACTGAATGTTGGAAGAGTCATGACACCGACACTTGCCATAATCGTACAGAGAGAGACAGAGATTGATGGCTTTAAGCCGGAACCAATTTACAGACTGTCTATTAGCTGCGGAGGCATTACAGCATTATCAGATCGTTTCGAGAAGAAACAGGATGCAGAGAATATCTTGAATGTGCTGAAGGAACAAAAGGTCGCACAGGTGACAAAGATTGATCCGGCAGATAAGCAGGAGAAGGCACCACAGCTCTACAGCCTTACTGCGTTGCAGAGAGATGCCAACCGTTTTCTGGGATTCACGGCACAGCAGATACTTGATTATACACAGAGTCTTTATGAAAAGAAACTGGTAACCTATCCGAGAACAGACAGCCGTTTTCTCACAGAAGATATGGAAAGCATGATTCATGATCTGGCAGGAAAGATGGCTGCAAAATTTGGATATACCAGAAAAATGGTGGTTCATCCGAAACAGGTAATCAAAAACAGCAAGGTCAGTGATCACCATGCAATCATTCCTACGGTCAATGTGGCAGATGCAGAGTTTGGTGAACTGCCATCCGTGGAGCAGAAGGTATTGAGCCTGATTACAGCCAGACTGTTATTGGCTCTGGGAGATCCGGCAGTGAGAAATGAAGTAGATGTGGAATTTACCTGTGCAGACACAGTATTCAGAGCAAAGGCAAAGAACATCAGGGAAAAGAGATGGAGAGAGATTCAGGAATGAATCATGGGAGGCAGTGCAGAGAGCACAGATTCTGAAAATGACAGGAAAGAAAAAAGTGAGAATGCTGATATGCTGACCTGCATTGCAACTCTGACCAACGGAAAGTCTTATCCATTACAGAATCCTAAGATGGAGGAAGGAAAGACCACACCTAAGAAACATTTTACAGAGGATAGTTTACTGTCTGCAATGGAGAGAGCAGAAATGTTTTATTCGGTTCCGTTCACTTGGAGAGGATTTTACAGAGGAAAATCTAAAAAAAGTGATTGCCGGAGAGAAAGAGCCTCCCGAAAGAAATGAAAAAATGCCAGAACGGAAAGAAGCAAAACCGGAAAAGCGTAAGTTTGATCTGGTAGTGGATATTCAGAAAAAAAATGGCACAGGGAAAGAACGACGGATATGTCCGGTGGGCGAAAAAATATAATGTGAAACAGTTTGCGGAGTCAATCCTGTTTTTACAGCAGCATGATATTCACGATAAGGAAACACTGGATGCATTGGTGGATGAGAGTTCTGCAAAATACCATGAACTTATGAAAACCATCAAAGATGCAGAGGAGAAGATGGCAGCAAATAAAGTGATTAAGACTCACATTATCAATTATGCCAAGACCAGAGAAACTTACATTGCCTATCGAAAATCAGGGTACAGTAAAAAATTTTCGAGGCACACCGGGATGAAATCACTCTTCATAAGGCAGCCAAAGATTATAGAAAATGATCTGGATGCACAGGTAGAAAATGTGATTATATCCGGTAGCAGATGCAGGGGAATTGAGAAAAACGGCTCGGATCTGGATGTGGTGGTAGACTATAAAGGAACAATCAGGGAAGATGATTTTTTTAATATACTGCATGAGGATGGATTCACCATTGCTGGAATTGTAGTAGACATCAATCATATCACAGAAGATAAAACGGGACTACTGGCAGAGTATCTGGAGTCAGCCGAACAGTTCCTGAAGGAGAAGGTGACAGAGTGAAAACAGGAAAAACCGTCTGTGAGAAAAAAGATAAAACAGGCGAATCAGATATCACAGGATAGGAAAACAGGGAATATTGAAAAGTCGAAAAATGCTGAAAGATAGCATGAGGATTATCTGAATAGGTAGAAATCCATTAAGCAAAAATGCATCGTGGGTATACAAATGCATTTTTGCTTATTTCTTATGGAATGATACTACAATTTTTCAAGAACAACATCTGCTGGAGAAGTAAATGTAACTCGGATTAAATCACCGATTTGTGCGTTGATCTGTGAATACCAGTATCCAAGGGCCATGAGATCTTTATCTCCTGCAAATTGTTTAGCATATGGATCTCCAGCATTGGAACAACCTTCTGAACGAAGTGTACCAGTAAAAAGTCCATCTGCAGAGGTAGCATGAAAAATATTTTCACCAAGAATATCATATCCGTTTGTGTGGTTACCATTAAATAACTGCAAATTAAGGGCAACGGGTTTTGGAATTTTCAAGTATCCTTCGCCATAGCGAAGCCCGCGACTTCCAGTAAATCTAAAAGTTCCCCATTCTAATTGAGCTTGGTTTAGTTCAACAGTAAATGTATCGCCTGCATTAGCCATAATTTTTGTCCTCCTTCTCCTAGTTTAATTTCATTTTATCATATATAATAGAATTATGCAGTTACAACTACATGTATTAAGGAACTAATTTATGTTATTATTTGAATAAAATTCGTGCTAAAAGGGGGTACAAATTTGAGATTATTATATTCAAACATTTTGCCATTGGCGACAGATGAAGGACAAGAGACAATTACGGAAGCAATCAATAATCAAATGCAATCAGCTGATAGAATAGAAATTGCAGTTGGATATGTTTCGCGTGCTTCCTTGGAAGAATTAGATTTGTTGATTGAACAAAATAATATAAAAAATATATGTTTAAATATCGGAATGTACTTTATTGAGGGAATGCCAGAGGGATCATATCATACTGCCATTAAGTTAAATAAAAAATGGCAGGAGTCAGGAATTGGAGAAATTCGTATGGTAAAAGCCTTCAAGTATCATGGAAAATTATATGTATTTTATAAAGATGGGAAACCTATTTCTGCAATAATTGGATCTGCAAATTTAGGAGTGATTAAACTTGAGGCAAATAACAGAAGGCAGTATGAAATTTCTGCTATTACAGAAGAAAAGACAGAAATTGAAGAAATAGTAAATCATATTGAGGAGTTAAAGAGACCAAATATATCTGTTAATATTGCATCTATTGAAGGGATGCCTCTTATTCATGAAACTAATACTGCATTGTCTGGAATCGAGCTTGTCACGGAGGTTCCAAAATCAAATGTAGAATTTTACAGTAGATGCTTAGCCTATGCGTCTTTCTTACTCCCACTTAAAGTCCCGGCATATGATGAGAGACATATGGATGATGGAAAGCATTTTACAAAGTCAAATGTAAATGTGTGTTATGCAGCACCACGAAGCAAGAGAAAATCAAGAGATTGGTATGAGACACAGTTAACGGTTGCAAAGGAAATAACTCATTTGGAAGGTTATCCTGAAAAGAATGTTCCTTTTTACATTGTTACAGATGATGGATATTGGTTTAAGGCTCATACTACAAGCGATGGAAACAAACAGTTTAGTGCTGTTGGTGATGAGCTTATTATGGGAAGATGGCTCAAAGGGCGTCTTGCAGCGGCAGGACTGGTAAATCCTGTTAATGATACTCAGGCAGATACCGAGCGAGAGGGTATGATCACAAAAGAAATGTTGGAAGAGTATGGATGTGAAAATCTGTATCTCAAAAAAACTGGACAGACAGCAATGGATGAAGATGGTACACCATTGGATGTCTGGATGCTTTCATTTAAGCCGACAGATGAGGAAGGGGATGAAGAATAGTGCAGTACTTAAAGAATTATCTTAACAAAATAATTGCACGGGGAAATGAAAAACTTGCGGAATCTATTTCTCATACTGCAGAAGAAGTTGGGAATAAATATATTAAGAATTTTTCATTTACAAGCCATGAAATAGGACTGCTTTTTGGAAATGTTCAATCTGGAAAAACCGGTCAGATGTTTGGAATCATTTCAAAAGCAACAGATCTTGGATTTCCAGTTTTTGTATTATTAACAACAGATAATGTTGTATTGCAACAGCAAACATTGGACAGAGTAAAGGCAGATCTTGATGGATATTGCATATGTGGAGAAAATGATGCAAGGATTTTTACCGATAACTGTTTGCTTCAACCAACCATTATTGTATTGAAAAAGAATGCCCGCATTTTAAAACTATGGGCTAATATTTTTAATTCCACAGGCTTTATGAGAGGAAATCCATTATTTATTGTAGATGATGAGGCAGATGCAGCTTCCTTAAATACACTTGTAAATAAGGATCGTCAATCGTCAATCAATAAGTATCTTGATATGATAAAAAATGGTTCTTCAAGCAGCATATATCTTCAAGTAACAGGTACTCCACAAGCAATATTTTTACAGACTTTAGAATCAGGATGGCATCCATATTTTACATATTATTTTCAGCCGGGAGCAAGTTATTTAGGGGGAGATTTTTTCTTTCCATCAACCGGAAAGCCTGACTGTGTTAATTTTCTGGAAGAAATTGAAGAACCTACAAAAGCTGTAGTAATAAGACATATTGCTGTTGCTTCTCAGGTTTTGGCATCAGGAGGAAAGGTGGCAAATTGTCTATTTCATCCAAGTGTAAGGCAGGCGGCACATAAAAAATATGCCGATGAAATTGTTAAAGAAATTGCCTGGTGTGTAGAGAATAGAGATGGTGAATTTAAAGATGAGATAGAAAGAGAATACCATAATTTGGAACCAACAAAAAAAGATAGGGTATCTTTTGACCAATATCTTCAAAAGGCATTTGAGTTAATTGATGGAAAAGCAATTCAAGTGCTTATAATGAACGGGAAGACAGATATTGACAGTGAGCAATATGAAACCGGATGTAATTTTGTGATTGGCGGAAATACATTGGGAAGAGGAGTTACATTCCCTGGACTTCAAACAATATATTATACAAGAACAAGTAAGAAGCCACAGGCTGATACCATGTGGCAGCATAGCCGAATGTTTGGTTATGATAGAGATCCTGGATTGATGAGAGTATACATCGATGAAAATTTGTATAAACTATTCTCTGATATCAACGCTACAAACAATTCTATAATTGCTCAGATTGAAAGAGGAATTGAGGATATAAAGGTATATTATCCAAATGGATTGAACCCTACAAGAAAAAATGTACTTGATACAGATCATGTAGAGATGCTTTCAGGAGGAACTAATTACTATCCATATTATCCGGATAATGATTCGATAGATGAGATATCAAAACTGCTTGAACCATTTACTTCTGATGAACCATATTATCAGGTAAGTCTGAGAATCGTAAAAGAAGTGTTGAGTCATATTATTCCAAGTCCAGACTTTAAACTGAAAGCCTTTGTGTCGGTTATTGACACAATATTATCTGAACAGCCAGCAGGACAAGGCATCTTGATAGTGCGTAGAAACAGGGATGTTGCCCAGGGAACAGGTGCATTGCTTTCTCCAAATGATTGGAAATTAGGAAGCGAGTTTTCCTCAAAGGTGGTATTAACAATGTATCAAGTAACTGGAAACAAGGGATGGGGTGGAAGACCATTATGGGTACCGAATATCAAACTTCCGGGAGATATTATTTATTATGATGTTATAGAGAAAAATTAAAATACAGCTGTACTATTCAATAACGAGTAGTACAGCTGTCTGCTATTCTGTGATGGAAGGCTGAATGCCTTCGTATTCAATTCCTGCAAAAGATTTAAGTATTGCCTCAAAAATTATTTTGGCACCCTGACACGGAACCGCCATGCCAATTTGTTTACGCACACTTTCTTTTGAACCGATAAATTCATATGTATCAGGAAATGTTTGAAGACGTGCACGCTCGCGGTTTGTGAGTGCTCGTGGTTCTGACCAATGGTAAATATGAGTGCCACCACCACCACTGCCAGTTACTGTGTAAGATGGTTTTGTAGGATCAAGCCGTTTATATATTTGGCTTATCTTAGCACCTTTAATATTAAGTTGTAAATCTTCTGGCAAATTAGCAGTAAAAGCATTTTGCCCGGGTTTGATATGCTTTAATCGTTCGATGACCTGCTTAGACTGTTTTGTGCGCTCGTTATTAAATGCATTTGCTGGAATAGGCGGATTCTCGATTGCATTTCTACAAGTATTATCGAGATTAGCATAAGGTTCTGGAGAAGGAACCTTGAATTCAACATCAATATCATTTCTTATTCCAACAATTATTAAACGATGTCTTGCCTGAGGAATACCATAATCTTCAAATTTATATAAATGTGGAGTGATGGTATAACCAGCGCCTCGAAGCTCATTTAGTATTTTTTTCAGAGCTTTGCCCTCGTTAGCACTTCTTAACCCTCCAACATTTTCAGCTAAAAACCACATAGGTTTAAATAGTTTTAATGCTTTAACACCATAAGAATAAAGCGGGCCAAAAGTTCCATTCATTCCTTTTTGTTCACCAACAACGCTATAATCATTGCAGGGAAAACCAAAGGCAAGTGCATCAATAGAAGCTAATTGTGACATATCAAAAGTTCTAATATCTCCATGATAAACAGTTTCAGGTGCATTAGGACAGATATTGTGACGGTAAGTTTCGCAGGTTGATTCGTCATAATCATTAGCCCACTGATGAACGATACGATAATTATCATCTCCTATGTCTGCGTTGGTTGCTCCCCAGCCGATTCCGCCAGGACCACAAAATAATTCACCTAATCTATATATCATTATAATGTCCTCTTTTCTGCTAATAGATTTATTAGTCCTTGTATTGAAGAACGTGATTCTTCGTCTAAAAATTCTGCATTTTCAAAACAATTATTTTGAAAATTGATATCTGTTTCATCCAAATATCCATATGCTTTATAAAGTTCAATTAAATTTATGTTGTAAAAATTCGCAAGAGTTTTTAATTGTGCAACAGGTGGAAACTTGGTTTTTCCTTCTTCTATTCGGCGTATTGTGGAGTCACCTACACCAGTCTTTTTGTAAACCGTCTTTACACCATATCCGCGCTTTTTACGGATAGATTTCAAATATTGTCCTGGATTATTCATGACACTCTCCTTCATATTGATTATATAATATTTGCTGCAAAAATACAAGTTATATTTATATATGCTGCGTTAAGCAGCAACACAATTTTGATATTTATACACAAAAGAGTTAGGATGATATATAATATGTGTAAAGGTGGTGATAGTGTGGCAAGAAGAAATTGGACAAGAGAAGAAACGATTTTAGCAATGGATCTTTATACAAGAGTTCCATTTTCTAAGATTGGAAAGAATAATCAAGAGATAATAAATCTTGCAAGTATAATTAACAGGACACCAGATGCGGTAGCTTATAAAATGTCTAATCTTGCTCATTATGATCCAGAATTGCAGGCAAGAAATGTGTCAGGATTATCGCACACCAGTAAATTGGACAAGATTATATATGATGAGTTTGCAAACAATATTGGGGAATTATCATTTATAGCTCAAAATATATTGGCGGATATGCAGCATACGTCTGTTGAGACTTTATTGCCAGAGTTAAAATTAGATGACATACCTATAGGTATTGATAAAGAGCAACAGACAAAAATAAGAATAGGCCAGTATTTTTTCAGGATGTCTGTGCTTATGTCATATGGCAATGCGTGTTGCATAACCGGGTTGAAGAATAAGGAATTACTTATTGCAAGCCATATTAAACCATGGAGTGTAAGTGATATAAAGACAGAACGAACAAATCCAAGCAATGGATTGTGTTTGAATGCCATGCATGATAAAGCATTTGACAGAGGATTGATTACAATAGATAAAAATTATCGAATTGTAAACTCAAGATATATAAAGGATGCAGTTATGGATGAAAAGACCAGAGAATGGTTTGCTTTTTATAATGGCAAAGAAATAATACTTCCAGATAAGTTTTTGCCGGGTAAAGAATTTATACAGTACCATAATGATGTGATTTTTAAGGGCGAGTAAGTTATGGCTGATGATTTGACAAAGGAGCAACGCCGAAAAAATATGCAGCACATTAGATCTAACGATACAAAGATTGAGGTGTTGTTAAGGAAAGCTCTATGGAATAGAGGATATCGATACAGAAAAAATTATAGGGATTTACCGGGAAAACCGGATATTGCATTGACTAAGTATAAAATTGCAATTTTTTGTGATGGAGAGTTTTTTCATGGCAAAGATTGGGAAGTATTAAGACCTAGGCTCGAAAAAAGTAATAATAGTGAATATTGGATAAACAAGATATCAAAAAATCGACAACGGGATGATGAGGTTAATAAAAAGCTGTTGTTTATGGGATGGACTGTAATACGTTTTTGGGGCAAAGATATTCTTCATAATACAGATGAGTGTGTGAAGGTTATCGAGGAAACAATATTTGATCTGATGTTGGAAAAACCAGAATCAGAATCGGAATGGAATTGTGATATAGAGGAGAATAAATGATTGATTTTGATAATCCGAATACATTCCCAATAGAATTGAGAAATTGGGGAAATGAATTTGAAAGAATGATTCTAAGAAGAGTTAGTACGGATAAGGTTGAAGAATGGTGGCAAATTGAACACCAACTGCAAGATATTAGAATAGGTGAATCCATGTTGGTTACTGATTTTGTTAAGGAAAATATGGATATAGAAATTGCAGTATGTCATTGTGCACGTATATTAGATGAAAATGAATACTGGAAACAAGGTATTGTGACTGCTGGTGGGAAAAATAGTATTGGAGAGAAACGAATACGAAAACTCCTTGTTGATATAGGTTTAGATGATGATAAGATAGAAGAAGTTTTTTCACATGTATATTATTTGTGGAATCGTGATAAACAATCCAGAACAAAATCGGTTCATTTCTTTTTGGATAAAAATCAAGTATATAAGGATGATCAGTTAAACCATTTTGCAATCAATTTAGGGGGAGAAATTTTGCGATGGTCTTTAGATGCGATTGATAGAGAACTGTATAAAGAAGAACCTTATAAGTGCTTATGGATTTTAGGAAGTCCATCTGTAATAACATTTAAGGTTAAATTAAGTGATATTCATGAGAGCTGTCGTAACAGTTTAATTGCTGAAATAGTCAAATACAACATAACGAAAGATCTTTTTGGTTTAGATTATGAATTTGATTTTACTGGAATGACAGTGGGAGATGTCCCACCGCAAAATATATTAAGCATTGATGAAATAAAAAATTATATACAAATGCAAGAAAAATATCCTGATTATAAAGGATTCTATTGACCACGGTTAAGGTTAATGGCACATAAATTGTAATACAGGAGCACTGAATGATGGAACAGGAACCAAAAGAAATTACTGACCGACAGATATATGAGACAACGATCGGACCAGTGTGTATGAGCAAAACTGAATATGCAATATATCAGGAAGAAATGGCAAAAAGAATTGGAAATCTTCACATTTATGTAGATGCAGATGCCTGCCACGTAGTCCGCATTGTTGAGAAGATTGCAGAAAAATATACTATTCCGGTGACTTTGCTTTGTGATACAAACCATGTGCTACAGTCAGATTACAGTGAAGTGATTGTGGTTGGAGCTGGAGCTGATGCAGTTGATTATAAGCTTATCAGTATTTGTCACAAGGGAGATATTGTTGTATCACAGGATTATGGTGTGGCTGCAATGGCACTTGGAAAAGGTGTTTATGCAATCCATCAGTCAGGAAAATGGTACACAAATGACAATATAGACAGGATGCTTATGGAACGGCATCTGAATAAGAAAGCCCGGAGGGCATCCGAGAAGAATCATATAAAAGGATTAAAGAAACGGACACCAGAAGATGATGAGCATTTCAGCGAGTCATTTGAGAAAATGATACGTATGGCAATTCAGAACAGAGAAGGAGAAAACAATGGCAAAAAATGAAAGATTTGAAAGAACATACTCACAGGGAACAATGAATGTGACAGAAATTTGGGTTGATAAGGAAACCGGAGTAAATTATCTTTATCATGCAGCAGGATATTCAGGAGGATTGACACCACTTTTAGACAGAGATGGAAAACCGGTTATTTCTCCAATTGTAAATGAATAATGGAAGTGAAGTCTGATGACTAAGGAAGAATGGTATAAACAGCTCTTTGAACATCTCGAAGCCTCGAAGTTCAGGAGTAGTTTTCATTTAAAGCAAAAGGATATTGATTACATCAATGAAAAAGGCTGAACGATTCTTCAAAGAACGTGGTATTAAGTATCAGTTTATAGATATGAAAGAAAAGGGAATGAGCAAGGGAGAGTTCAACTCTGTTGCACAGGTTAATGGTGGTCTGGATAATATGTTTAACTGGGATGGAAAAGACAAGAATCTGCTTGCCCTTATCAAATATATAGCAGATGAGGACAAGCTGGAAAAAGTACTTGAAAATCCGCAGGTAATCAAAACACCGGTAGTGAGAAATGGAAAGCAGGCAACACTTGGATATCAGCCAGATGTATGGAAAGGATGGAACTGATGTACATAATTAAGACAGTACAAGGAGATATAACAAAAATTACAGATGTTGAGGCGATTGTGAATGCTGCAAACAATTCATTGCTCGGCGGTGGCGGTGTTGATGGAGCAATCCATCGTGCGGCTGGCTCAGAGCTTTTAGCAGAATGCAGGACTCTTCATGGATGCAAAACCGGGGAAGCTAAGATTACAAAGTCTTACAACTTACCTTGTGATTATGTAATACATACAGTTGGACCGATATGGAATGGTGGAAGGAGTCAGGAAGAGGAACTTCTTGCAAGATGTTACTATAATTCTATGAAGATTGCATTAGAGCACGGGATAAGAAAAATTGCATTTCCATCCATATCAACCGGTGTGTATGCATTCCCTATGGAACTTGCAGCAAAAGTAGCAGTGAATACAGTTGCAAGATTCCTATCAGAATATCCGGATGATTTCGATATGGTAGAATGGGTATTGTTCGATTCCCATACCGAGTCGGTATATGAGAATGAAGTTGATAAATTATATAGGAAAGAACGGTAGAATTATGCAGCAGAATGCATTTTACAGAAAACTGGAAGATATTCGGAAAAAAATCAATTTATACATGGCACAGAAAATATCTGATAATGTAGTAGAAAAATGTGCCAGGTCAGACGAAATTGAGAATTTTGATGAATGCGAAATGCTATCAGCAAAGGAAATGCCTCCGGAAGAGGATATATTGGCAGCTGAGCCAAGACAGACCGAGCCTGATGAATCAGTATCAATAAAAATTCCAGAATTTCTGTGTAAAGATAAGAGGAGTGCTAAGTTGGATAAATTTCTGGAAAATAAAGATGAATCATTTTCGGAAATGTTACTTCGGCTTATTGATGAAAAAGGACTGAAAGATTCGGAAGTATATAAACAGGCAAATATTGATAGGAGACTTTTTTCTAAGATCCGGGGAGATGAAGAGTATGTGCCGAGCAAAAAGACAGTTATTTCATTTTGCCTGGCATTGCAGCTTGGAATAGATGAGTCGAACAGATTATTGGCAACAGCAGGATATACGCTATCATCATCCTCAAGGTTTGACCTGATCATCATGTATTTGCTTGAGAATAAAGAGTACAACATTCAGTTTGCCAATATTGTTCTGGATGATTATGGAGAGGGCACACTTTCAAGATAAATGTCTCTTGGAAGGCGACCTTTTGAGGGCAGGTTCTGTGTAATATGTGATTATCAAAGGAAAGGCAGGTAACACATATGCAAAAAGGATTAACAGAGCTTGTATTTATACTTGACAGGAGCGGTTCTATGAGCGGTTTGGAGAGTGACACCATCGGTGGTTTCAATGGCATGCTCAATAAACAGAAAAAAGAAGAAGGTGATGCAAACGTAACAACAGTCCTCTTTGATGATCAGATAGAGATTATTCATGACCGATTTCCGATTAAGGCAGTAAAACCAATGACTGACGCAGATTATTATGTCAGAGGATGCACTGCATTACTGGATGCAGTAGGAAGTACAGTCAAAAAAGTGGAGAACATTCAGAAACGGCTTCCGGAAGAAATGAGGGCTGACAAGGTTATTTTTGTAATCACAACAGATGGTATGGAAAATTCCAGTCAGGAATATTCCTACAATATGGTAAAGAAGATGATAGCATCAAATCAGGAAAAGGGATGGCAGTTTTTATTTCTCGGAGCTAATATTGATGCTGCAGAAGAGGCAGAGAAAATAGGCATTTGCCGGACACATGCTGCAAGCTATAAAAATGATGCCAAAGGTGTGGCATTGAATTATGAAGCAGCAGATCAGATTCTTTCGTGCATGAGAAGTGCAGATTGTAGTCAGGAAGAACTAGATATGAAGATTCCACAGTTCCTGAAAAAAGTAAAAGGACACTTAGAAGATGAATAAGCATAAAGGCATAGCACCCATCACAGGTCCTATGCCTTTGTATTTTCCGGCAGCAGCATCCGGTCATCAATATAGTAGTCGCAGGATATCTTGGATTGTCAACACTTTTTCAGACAAATTTTTTTAGGTTATTTTCCCGATATTGT
>OGLJ01000257.1_pt1 | contig 66231 bp, 57 predicted proteins | sample 1572801 | NCBI WGS metagenome assembly OGLJ01 (sample SAMEA2581877, study PRJEB24529) | metagenome | biome: Human gut stool | place: China | collected 2011
CGAGAGTAAATTCCATCACCCCATTGGGCGGTGGAATTTAGAAATTCATTTTTGGAATTAGAAAAACGGGGCAAAAATATGTTGACAAACACAAAAAGGAGTGATAAACTCTAAACAAATTTAGCGGGATAAAGTATTAAATCGTTAAAGAAGTGAAAACAGTTTAAACTGTTTCGACAATTAAATAAATTGTAAACCGTTGAAGCGGAGATAACGGCAATGATGCCCTTACAGAGAGCCTGTGGTGCTGAGAATCAGGTGTGAAACAAGTTGTCAAATGGACCGCTGAGGGCGCAGTCAAATGGATTTATCATTCATCCAGAGTATTCTGCGACGTGTGGGCATACGTCATTTGCCCGGGATATGATGGTATCCTGCCAAGCGCACGAGCTTTATCGTGAATTCAAGGTGGCACCGCGGATAGTTAAGATTATTCGTCCTTGACAGAAGTAATATTCTGTCAAGGACTTTTTTTAGTGAACATTGGACTGCACAACATAAAGCGAGAATTGTAGCAGCGCAAGCTGCGGAGAAGCCTCGAAGAGGCGAATTCGAGCTGTATGTTGTACGTTTTGTTCACACAAACACAAAATTTGGAGGCAAGCATATGAAAATTTCACCTACACTGACCGAAGTTAAAGAAATAGCAAAAACCGGGAAGTACGACATTCTTCCTGTAAGCTGTGAGATATTATCAGATTTTATCACACCTATAGAGGCTATGAGGATTCTGCAGAATGTTTCAACACATTGTTATCTGCTTGAATCAGCACAGGCCAATGAAGCCTGGGGAAGATATACATTTTTGGGATATGATCCAAAGCTTGAGATTAACTGCATAGATGGTCATATGAAGCTTGGAAAGCTTTCGGTGGAGACGGAAAATCCTTCAGAGTACATCAGACAGATTCTTTCAGAGTATAAGAGTCCGAAATTCGATTATCTGCCATCTTTTACAGGTGGCCTTGTAGGTTATTTTTCGTATGATTATCTGGGCTACAAGGAGAAAAGCATCAGAGGAAAAGCAAAGGATACAGAGGATTTCAAGGATGTTGATCTGATGCTTTTTGATAAGGTAATAGCATTTGACAATCTGTGCCAGAAGATAATACTAATCGCAAATATGTCACTTGATGCTCCGGAAACAGGCTACAACAAAGCGATTGTTGAGCTAAAGCAGCTTAGGGAGCTTCTGATGCACGGAGAGAAAAAACAGAATATGGGTGGCAAGCTGCTGGGCGATGTCACACCGCTTTTTGAAAAGGAGCAGTATTGTGAGATGGTCGAGAAGGCAAAGCACCATATCAAAGAGGGGGATATTTTCCAGATAGTTTTATCCAACAGATTGAGCGCACCGTTTGAGGGAAGCCTTTTTGATACCTACCGCGTGCTTCGAACGATAAATCCTTCGCCGTACATGTTTTATTTTTCGGGAACCGATGTGGAGGTTGCGGGAGCATCTCCGGAGACACTTGTGAAGCTTGAAAATGGAGTGCTTCACACATTCCCGCTGGCAGGCACGAGGCCGAGAGGTGCCACAGCAGAGGAGGACAAAAAGCTTGAGGAAGGGCTGCTTAAGGACGAAAAAGAGCTCGCAGAGCACAATATGCTCGTGGACCTTGGAAGAAATGACCTCGGAAAGGTAAGTAAATTCGGAACTGTAAAAGTTGAAAAGCTTCATTCCATAGAGCGATATTCACATGTGATGCATATAGGCTCGACAGTGCGTGGAGAGATAAGAGAAGAGTATGACGCACTCGATGCAATAGAGGCCGTGCTCCCGGCAGGAACACTTTCAGGAGCACCAAAAATCAGAGCGTGCCAGCTTATCGGAGAGCTTGAGGACAACAAGCGAGGCATTTACGGTGGCGCGATTGGATATATAGATTTTACCGGAAACATGGACACATGTATTGCAATCCGTATTGCCTACAAGAAAAACGGTAAGGTTTTCGTGAGAAGCGGAGCGGGAATAGTTGCGGATTCAGATCCTGAGAAGGAATTTCAGGAGTGCATAAACAAGGCAAAGGCTTCTCTTAAGGCACTGGAAGTCTCACAGGAGGTGGAAGAATGATTTTACTGATTGATAACTACGACAGCTTTTCTTACAATCTGTATCAGCTAATCGGCGAGATAGAGCCTGATATCAGAGTAATCAGAAATGATGAGATGACAGTTGAAGAGATTAGGGCTTTAAAGCCTGACCGCATCATATTATCACCGGGACCGGGAAGGCCTGAGGATGCGGGAGTGATAATAGCTGTGGCAAAGGAGCTTGGAAAGGAAATCCCAATCCTTGGCGTGTGCCTCGGCCATCAGGCGATTTGCGCAGCATACGGTGCGACAGTCACATATGCAAAGGAGCTCATGCACGGAAAGCAATCGGATGTATCGTTTGACACAGAAAGCCTTTTATTCAAGGGTTGCCCGAAAAAAGCAAAGGTAGCACGTTACCATTCACTTGCTGCAGATGCGGACACGATGCCTGATTGCCTAAAGATTACAGCCACTACAGATGATGGTGAGATCATGGCTGTTGAGCACAGGGAATACCCGATATACGGTGTGCAGTTTCACCCGGAGTCAATCATGACACCGGACGGAAAGCAGATGCTTAGTAATTTTATCAAAGCTTAATTGAAAATTGCAGCGTTTAATGAATTTATATATTAGTTGTTGAATTGAAAACAAATAGCAGAACAAAATTATAAACGAAATATTACCGGAATACAGGAGGACATAATCATGATAAAAGAAGCCATAGTAAAAATCGTAAACAAAGAAGACCTCACATATGACGAGGCATATAAAGTGATGAATGAGATCATGGGCGGTGAGACAACACCAACCCAGAATGCAGCTTTTCTTGCAGCTCTTTCCACAAAGAGCGCAAAGGCTGAGACAACAGACGAAATCGCAGGCTGTGCAGCAGCAATGAGAGAGCATGCGGTACAGGTGAAAACAGGTATGGATGTGTTCGAAATCGTAGGAACAGGCGGAGACAATGCACAGAGCTTCAACATTTCAACAACCTCTGCACTTGTTGCGGCAGCAGGCGGCATGAAGGTGGCAAAGCACGGAAACAGGGCAGCCTCTTCATTATGCGGCACAGCAGACTGTCTTGAGGCGCTCGGTGTCAACATAGACCAGAGCCCTGAGAAATGTGTAGAGCTTTTAAATAAAGTCGGCATGTGCTTCTTCTTTGCACAGAAATATCACACATCAATGAAATATGTCGGACCTATCAGAAAAGAGCTTGGTTTTAGAACCGTATTCAATATTTTAGGACCGCTCACAAATCCGGGTTCACCGGCCATGCAGCTTTTAGGAGTGTATGATGAGTATCTTGTAGAACCGCTTGCACAGGTGCTTGTAAGCCTCGGAGTAAAGCGCGGAATGGTAGTATATGGCATGGATAAGCTCGATGAGATTTCCATGAGCGCACCGACCAGGGTATGCGAGATAAAGGACGGATGGTTCAGAACCATAGTAATTTCACCGGAGGATTTCGGCTTTGAGCGCTGTACAAAGGAGGATTTAAAAGGCGGTACACCTGAGGAAAATGCAAAAATCGTACGTGATATCTTAGGAGGACAGAAGGGCCATAAGAGAAATGCGGTACTTATGAACGCAGGCGCATCACTTTATATCGGAGGAAAGGCCGACAGCATGAAAGAGGGTATCGCGCTTGCAGCAGAAATCATTGATTCAGGAAAAGCACTTGAGACACTCGATAAGCTCATTGAGGTAAGCAACAGCTAAGCACACAAAACAGGAAAGGAAAAGCGATGAATATTTTAGACCAGCTAGCAGAATATTCAAGGCTTCGCGTGGCAGAGGACAAGAAAAAAATAAGCCCTGATGAAATAAAAAATATCGCGATTCAGACGAAAAACGAAAAGCTTTGTGATTTTGCATTTGAAAAAGCACTCAAAAAGGATGGCTTGAGCTTCATATGTGAGTGCAAGAAGGCTTCGCCGTCAAAGGGGCTTATAGAGCCGGATTTCAGATATCTTGAAATTGCAAGGGAATACGAGGCGGCAGGTGCGGATTGCATCTCGGTACTGACAGAGCCAAAGTGGTTTTTAGGCTCGGATGAGTATCTTAAGGAGATTGCGAAAACGGTTTCGATTCCGTGCATCCGAAAAGATTTTACGGTTGATGAATATCAGATATATCAGGCAAAGACACTCGGTGCCGCTGCGGTGCTTTTAATCTGCTCCATACTGTCAGAGGTGCAGCTTGGTGAATACATAAAAATCTGCGACAGCCTTGGCATAAGCGCCATTGTGGAGATACACGATGAAAAAGAGGCAGGGATGGCGGTAAGAGCCGGTGCCAGAATAATAGGTGTCAACAACCGCAATCTGAAGGATTTTACAGTTGATACAGCTAACAGCAGAAAGCTGCGTGACCTGATTCCCGATGACATCATATTTGTATCGGAAAGCGGTGTAAAGAGCACAGATGATATCAGGGCAATACGTGAAATCGGAGCTGACGCAGTGCTTATCGGAGAGACGCTGATGAGAGCGGACGACAAAAAAGCTAAGCTTGATGAATTAAGAGCAGGCTGATAGCGTATTTCATAATATCATTAAACAATATCACATAGATACCATATATACATCAGAAGGGAAAACATCATGACAAATCCAAACGGAAGATTCGGTATTCACGGAGGACAGTATATTCCTGAAACCCTCATGAATGCCGTTAAAGAATTAGAAGAAGCATACAATTATTATAAAAACGATCCTGAATTTAACAGAGAGCTCACAGAGCTTCTTAATGATTATGCAGGAAGACCGTCGAGACTGTACTACGCCCAAAAGATGACAAAGGATCTCGGTGGAGCAAAAATATACCTTAAGAGAGAGGATTTAAACCATACAGGAGCCCACAAGATCAACAACGTATTAGGGCAGGCACTTCTTGCAAAGAAAATGGGCAAAACCCGCCTGATAGCTGAGACCGGAGCCGGTCAGCACGGCGTGGCAACAGCAACGGCCGCAGCCCTTATGGGTATGGAATGTGTTGTATTCATGGGCGAGGAGGACACAAAGCGTCAGGCGCTCAATGTATACCGCATGCGTCTGCTCGGAGCAGAGGTTATCCCGGTTACATCAGGCACAGCCACATTAAAGGATGCTGTATCGGAGGCAATGAGAGAGTGGACCAAGAGAATTTCGGACACACATTACTGCCTGGGCTCAGTTATGGGACCACATCCGTTCCCTACCATCGTAAGAGATTTCCAGGCGGTCATCTCAAAGGAAATCAAGGAGCAGATGCTTGAAAAGGAGCACAGACTGCCTGATGCGGTTATCGCATGTGTGGGCGGCGGCTCAAATGCCATCGGAAGCTTTTACAACTTCATAGAGGATGAGGGCGTAGAGCTCATCGGCTGCGAGGCAGCAGGAAGAGGAATAGATACCTTTGAGACTGCAGCTACAGTAAATACAGGCCGTCTTGGTATTTTCCACGGCATGAAGTCATATTTCTGTCAGGATAAATACGGACAGATTGCTCCGGTTTATTCAATTTCTGCAGGACTTGACTATCCGGGAGTCGGACCGGAGCACGCATATCTGCACGATATCGGAAGAGCGCAGTATGTACCTGTAACAGATGATGAAGCGGTAAATGCTTTTGAATACCTCGCAAAGACAGAGGGAATCATCCCTGCAATCGAGTCCTCACATGCAGTGGCATATGCCATGAAGCTGGCTCCTGCAATGGACAAGGACAAGATAATCGTTGTTACTGTTTCAGGCAGAGGCGACAAGGACTGCGCGGCAATAGCAAGATACAGAGGGGAGAATATTAATGAGTAAGATAAGAAGTGCGTTTGAAAACGGCAAGGCATTTATACCATTTATCACATGCGGTGATCCAAATTTAGAGACAACCGCAAAAATCGTAAGAGAAGCAGTTGCAAACGGAGCAGACCTTATAGAGCTTGGTATTCCATTCTCTGATCCTACAGCAGAGGGACCTGTAATCCAGGACGCCAACATAAAGGCACTTGCAGCCGGAGTTACAACAGACAAGGTTTTTGACCTTGTGAGAGATTTGAGAAAAGATGTCACAATTCCTATGGTTTTCATGACATATGCAAATGTGGTTTACTCATACGGTGCAGAAAAGTTTATCAGTACATGTAAGGAAATAGGCATTGACGGACTCATTTTGCCGGATATCCCATATGAGGAAAAGGAAGAGTTTTTACCACTCTGCGAGAAATATGATGTGGACCTTATTTCATTTATCGCACCTACATCAAAGGATCGCATTGCGATGATAGCAAAGGAGGCAACCGGCTTCATCTATGTGATTTCAAGCCTCGGAGTCACCGGTACAAGAAGCGAGATTAAGACAGATCTGGCTTCAATAGTCAAGGTAATCAGAGAAAACACAGATGTGCCATGTGCTATCGGTTTTGGCATTTCAACACCCAAGCAGGCAAAGAAGATGGCAGATATCTCGGATGGTGCCATTGTGGGCTCTGCCATCATCAAGATAATCGATGAGTATGGTGAGGCTTCACCAAAGTATGTCGGTGAGTATGTTAAAGCAATGAAGGATGCGCTGTAATTTGTATTGACCGCTTGACAAAATTATTGGTTAATTCATAATAGTAAAAAGATGCAGATTTGCAAATATAGTGAGAATTAACGTGGAGATACAATAATGCAGGAAAATGAGAAAGACAAAAGATTAGAAAAACAGCTTGATTTCATCAGAGAAATCGACAAGGAAAAGGAGATATTCCGCCAGACTTATTTAGCTGATGCAAGCCGCAAGGAAAATGATGCGGAGCATGCCTGGCATATGGCTATCATGACAATGCTCCTGAGCGAATATGCCAATGAGAAGATAGACGTGCTAAAGACAGTAGGAATGCTTTTGATACACGACATAGTAGAGATTGACGCAGGAGACACATATGCCTATGATGAGGCAGGCAAGGGCACACAGCATGAGCGTGAGCAGAAGGCGGCGGAGCGTATATACGGACTCTTGCCAAAGGAACAGGGCGAGCCGCTTTTAGAGCTGTGGGAGGAATTTGAGGCGCAGCAGACGCCGGAAGCCAGATTTGCCCGCACCATGGACAATATCCAGCCAATGCTCCTAAATGATGCGTCGGGCGGGCGTTCATGGCGTGAGCACAGTGTAAAGCTGTCGCAGATACTTGGCAGAAATAAGCGCACAGCACTCGGTTCAGAGAAAATCTGGGATTATGCGTTTAACAATATACTGAAAAAGCATGTTGAGAGCGGAAACATCATAGATGATGAGGGCATCTTCTAAGTGGAAGCCGGCGTGAGTGCGGAAGTTAGCGTGAGCGGGGAAGATGGCGTGAGTGCAAAAGCCCGCGAGCGTAATGGACGGTAATAATGATTTACTGAAAAATCCCGTAGAATTCTATTGTAGGCAGTCGTTTTGTATGATATACTTTACTGGATTAAATCGGTGAACTATAATTATAAGGTGACTATTCAAGGCAGCTTAAATAGTTACATGACAAGTATATTGAGCTTCATCGAAATCCACAGAATAAAACACACGGAGGAATCAAAATGAATATTGTATGCTTAGACCTTGAGGGAGTATTGGTACCTGAAATCTGGATTGCATTTGCAAAGGAGACAGGCATTCCTGAGCTTGAAAAGACAACAAGAGATGAGCCTGATTATGATAAGCTCATGAACTATAGAATAAATATTTTAAAGGAGCACGGACTCGGATTAAAAGAAATTCAGGAGACTATTGCAAAGATAGATCCAATGCCTGGTGCAAAGGAATTCTTAGATGAGCTTCGTTCAATCACACAGGTAATCATCATCAGTGATACATTTTCACAGTTTGCAGGCCCGCTCATGAAGAAGCTCGGCTGGCCAACAATCTTTTGTAACGAGCTTGAGGTTGCTGAAGATGGCGAGATTACAGGCTTTAGAATGAGATGTGAGCAGTCAAAGCTTACAACTGTAAAGGCACTGCAGTCTATCGGATACGATACCATCGCAAGCGGTGACAGCCACAACGATTTAGGCATGATACAGGCAAGCAAGGCAGGTTTCCTTTTCAGAAGCACAGATGCCATCAAGAAGGACTACCCTGAGCTTCCTGCATATGAGACATATGATGAGCTGCTTGCAGCGATTAAAGCAGTATTATAATCATAAATATAGTTGAAAAAAGCTTCCCACATGATATTTTAGAGTGGACACATCCACCTGTACATGTGGGAAGTTTCTATATATTTATGTCATGCAAAATCATATGAAAGAAGGTAGAGTGCAGATGTATACGGTAACACATATATATGAGGCTGATTTTGGCTGTGAGGAAAGAGCAGACGGCGCAAAAGCAAAATGCGTGGTTTATCTCGAGGACGAAAACGGCAGACAGCGTCATGTAGAGGTTGAGGATGAATGGCTTACGGCAAATGGGATAGAAGAGGGAAGCAGCTGGAAAGAAAATATCACAGATGAAGCCTGAATCATAAACTATGAGATTAATTATGTGATTAGAGTATGTGAATAAATTTTGTGTAGATGCACATTGTGTATTGACAACAGTATAAAAGGTGCTATAATAAAATTAACATATGAACAATCATTCATATGTTCAATGAAAAACGTACAGTAAAACAAATAATTCATGAAAATAAGGAGAACACCACTATGAAGAAGACTTACAAAATCGATGTAGACTGCGCTAACTGCGCCAACAAGATGGAGGATGCCGCAAAGAATACAGCAGGTGTAAAGGATGCTACAGTCAATTTCATGACACTCAAGATGAGCGTTGAGTTTGAAGAGGGACAGGATGCAAAGGCGGTTATGCAGGAGGTTCTTAAGAACTGTAAAAAGGTAGAGGACGACTGCGAGATTTTCTTATAAATTGCCGGGCGCAGGAATGACAAATGATATTTTTTCAATGCCTGCGCTATAGTAAGGGTGATTATCAAGAGATTATAATGAATGGAGCTGTGGCGTATGAATAAAAAGCAGAAAAAAGTACTTGCGCGTATCATAATCGCAGCGGTACTCATGATTATATTACATTTCATACCGGTTAAGGGAATTATCAGGTTCCTGCTTTACATGGTGCCTTATCTGGTTATAGGATACGATATCCTGAAAAAGGCATTTAAGGGAATCAAAAACAAGCAGGTATTTGATGAAAACTTCCTGATGGCGGTTGCCACTGTAGGTGCGATAGCGGTTGCGCTCTATGAGAATGGTGACTATACAGAGGCTATAGCCGTTATGCTCTTCTACCAGATTGGAGAGCTGTTTCAGAGCTATGCAGTCGGAAAGAGCCGTAAGAATATCAGTGAGCTCATGGACATCAGACCCGATTATGCCAATATCGAGGTGGACGGAAAGCTCACCCAGGTTGATCCTGATGAGGTTGCTATCGGCTCAGTAATCGTGGTACAGCCCGGAGAAAAGGTTCCTATTGACGGTGTGATAGTTGAGGGTTCATCTACATTAAACACCAGCGCGCTTACAGGTGAGAGCGTGCCGAGGGATGCAAAATGCGGTGATGAGATAATCAGCGGATGCATCAATATGTCCGGTGTTTTAAAGATTAAAACCACCAAAGAGTTTGGAGAATCAACGGTTTCAAAGATACTTGACCTCGTTGAAAACTCAAGCTCAAAGAAATCAAAATCAGAAAACTTCATATCAAAATTTGCCAAGTATTACACTCCGGCAGTCTGCTACAGTGCACTTGCACTTGCGATACTGCCACCGCTTGTCAGAATACTTTTCATGTCAGCCGCACCACAGTGGGGCATATGGATATACAGGGCACTTACCTTCCTCGTAATAAGCTGTCCGTGCGCGCTGGTCATCAGTATTCCGCTCAGCTTTTTTGCAGGAATCGGAGGCGCCAGCCGCGAGGGCGTTCTTGTAAAGGGCTCAAACTATCTTGAGACCTTATCACAGACCCGATATGTTGTATTTGACAAGACCGGCACCATGACAGAGGGCGTTTTCGAGGTGGCAGGAGTCTACGACAATACGCTCGATAGAGAAAAGGTGCTCGAGTACGCAGCACTCGCAGAGAGCAGCTCATCGCATCCAATCAGCAGGAGCTTACAGAAGGCGTATGGAAAGGAAATCGACAGAACCCGCGTGACAGACGTTGAGGAAATCAGCGGTCACGGAATCACCGCAAAGGTAGATGGCGTATCTGTAGCGGCAGGAAACTACAAGCTCATGAAAAAGCTGGGCTTAAGCTACAGTGAAATTGACAAGGTCGGCACCATAGTCCATATCGCAATAGACGGCAGCTATGAGGGCTATATCCTTATCTCAGATAAGATAAAGCCAACCTCAGCGGCAGCAATAAAGGCATTGAAAAAAGCCGGAATAAAAGGTACAATAATGCTTACAGGCGATTCAAGGACAGTAGCCGACTCAGTAGCGGCAGAGCTTGGAATTGATGAAGTATACAGTGAGCTTTTACCGGGCGATAAGGTGGCAAAGGTAGAGGAACTGCTTGCAAGAAAGGGCAGTAAAGAAAAGCTCGCCTTCGTCGGAGACGGAATCAACGATGCACCGGTGCTCTCAAGAGCAGATATCGGAATTGCAATGGGCGCCATGGGTTCAGATGCAGCAATCGAAGCCGCAGATATCGTCCTCATGGATGATGACCCGCTAAAGATAGCAAAAGCAATAAAAATATCGCGCAAATGCCTGCGAATAGTATATGAAAACACATACTTCGCAATAGGCATCAAGCTGATCTGCCTCGTGCTCGGAGCAGTCGGAATAGCCAATATGTGGCTCGCAATATTTGCAGACGTAGGAGTAATGGTGATAGCAGTGTTAAATGCAATCCGCGCATTATTCGTACACAAGCTCTAAATGCATAGAGCCCAAAAAGCAGATATCAAAGCATGATGAAACTACTATATAAAAAATACCAGACAGAATGCACCCAAGAGGTGCACTCTGTCTTTCGCGTATATAAAAAAGTTACTGTGTAACTGCGAAGGCACATGCAATTTATGCGGAGCACCCGCCCCATAGCCAATAAAGAAAAAATAACGCAAGAATAACGCAGAAAGGACACCACACCATGAGCGAAAATATAAATGAACAGATAGAATGCTGCGACTGCAACGAAATCCACGAAGACCTTTTGAAAATAGTAAATGATACAATGCCGGAGGAAACCGAGCTCTACGACCTTGCAGAGCTTTTTAAAGTATTTGGCGACTCCACCCGGATCAGAATCCTCTTTGTGTTGTTTGAAGCGGAGGTATGCGTCTGCGACCTTGCAAAGGTGCTCAACATGACACAGTCTGCCATATCACACCAGCTTAGGATATTAAAGGCAAACAAGCTCGTAAACAGCAGACGTGAGGGCAAATCAGTGTTTTATTCACTTGCCGACGGACATGTGCGCACAATCATTGCGCAGGGACGCGAGCATATCGAGGAATAATACAGGGGGGAATATACGTGACAGAATTAGAAGAGTACTATAACAAATTCAACGAGGAAAAGCGCCTGAACAGCCGCCACGGCAGGGTAGAGTTTATCACCTCCATGAAGTATATACACGATTGTCTTGGCAGCCTGATGAATGAGAAGCAGCTTGATGATGAGTACTTTCCGTCTGATGAAGAAGGAGTGGAAGCAGATAATAGAGTATTGAATCTGGCTTCCGATGAAAAAATGCTAAGGCATATAAAGGCAATTCGCTCACAGATTAAAATACTGGATGTCGGTGCGGGAACGGGCAGATATTCAGTGCCTCTTGCCGAGGAAGGCTATGATGTGACAGCACTTGAGTTAGTTAAGCATAACCTCGGCAGACTGAAGCAAAAGAGCGATAAAGTAAAGGCATACCAGGGCAATGCCACAAAGCTTAAAAAGTTTGGAAACGATGAATTTGACCTCACACTTGTATTCGGACCTATGTATCATCTGAAGTCGGCAGAGGAAAAGCTTGCCGCATTAAATGAGGCAAAAAGAGTGACAAAACCGGGCGGTTACATACTTGTGGCATACATTATGAATGAGTACAGCGTGATAACCTATGCCATAAAGGAGAAGCATATAAAAGAGGGCATAGAGGGAGGAATGCTCGATGAGAGCTTCCATTGTACAGAAAAAGCTAATGATTTGTACAGTTTTGTCCGATTAGAAGATATAGAGGCATTAAATGCACAGGCAGCCCTTACACGCGAAAAGATAATAGCAGCCGATGGCGCGGCAAATTATATCAGGCCATATTTGAATGCTCTTGACGAGGAAGAGTTTGATATGTTTGTACAGTATCATCTTTCAACATGTGAGAGAGAAGACCTGATGGGAGCAAGTGCGCACACGGTTGATATTCTAAGAGTGCGGTAGTTACGAACCGCTTCAATACAGTATAAGATTACATATGAGGAGAACTATGAAAAACAAGGGATTAAAAATTCTATTATCTGTGCTTTTGGTTTTATGCATAATTATGGCAGGAGCACTCATAGGAAAAGAGTATATTGCAGATAATATAAAAGAAGCCGCCAATCAGAATGGTGTGGATGTAGTGAAAGACACATCGGATGCCGGAAAAGAAGATGATAACGCAGTTGACAGTACGGCAGCAGGCACAGAGAGTACACAGCCTGCTGCAGCAGCCGAAACAGAAGCGGATACACAAAAGCCACAGATGTCAACCATAGTGATTACGGCCACGGGAGACTGTACACTTGGCAACAATCAGGAGCAAAGCTATGACGGCAGCTTTAATTCTTATTATGACTCAAAGGGACAGGACTACTTTTTCGGCGGTGTGAGAGATATTTTTGAGGCTGACAATATGACACTCATCAATCTGGAGTGTGTGCTATCGGATGCGACGGAGCGCGTAGAAAAGCGCTGGAACCTTAAGGGAAAGCCTGAGTACATTGGAATAATGACGGGCAGCTCCATCGAGGCCTGCAGTCTTGGAAACAATCACACATACGACTATGGACAGGCTGGACTGGACGATACGAGAAATGTGCTCGACAATGCCGGGATAGTGTATGGCTTCAATGATCATACCGGTATTTACGAGACAGCTGATGGGACAAGGATTGGAATAGTGTCGGTCAGCCTTTTGTCACAAAACGGTGACCGAGAGGCATATATCCAAAACGGTATAGCGCAGCTTCGTGAACAGGGAGCGGCGATAGTTATCGCATGCTGTCACTGGGGCATAGAGGGTGACCATTACCCTAATGACTATCAGCAGGCGGCGGCACATCGTATCATTGACTGGGGAGCAGACCTGGTAGTCGGAAACCACCCTCATGTGCTGCAGGGGATGGAGGTCTATAACGGCAAAATGATATGCTACAGTCTTGGAAATTTCTGCTTCGGAGGCAATAAAAATCCGGCAGACAAGAACACGGCGATTTACCAGCAGACGTTTACTCTGATAAATGGGGAATTGCAGCCGGGCATAGATGCACAGATTATTCCATGTACCTTAAGCAGCACGAGCTCATATAATGATTTCAGGCCGACAGTGGCTTCTGGCGAAAAAGCTCAGGAGATATGCAATTTAATGAACACATATTCACAAAATTGTAGTAATATAGAGATTGATGGGCTTGGAAAGCTGCATGTAAATTAATAGAACGAATTAAGATAAAAAGCAGTCATGCAACAAATAGCATGTACCATCATACAAATATAGTAAGGGAGCAAAGAGCAATATGTATATGTGGAGAGAGCGCAGTAAAGAAGAAAAGCATGAGGATGTAGTAAATACAGGCCTGCTGCCGCTTGATGTGGTAGAGGGATTTAAGATACGTCCGGGCTTTTTCAGAATGTACGGAGCGTGCGTGGCATCGAACGGAGTGAGCTTTACCATCAATTCCCATGGAGCAACAAGGTGCACTCTTTTATTGTTCAAGCCACAGGCATCAAAGCCGTATGCGAGGATTCCGTTTCCTGATTCATATAGGATAGGAGATACCTACTCCATGCTTGTTTTTGATATAAAGCCGGATGAATTTGAGTATGCATTTTCGTTTGACGGACCATATGAGCCGGCAAAGGGACTTTTGTTTAACGAGGAAAATGTCCTTTTAGACCCATATTCAAGAGCGGTCACTGGACAGCGAAAATGGGGAGAAAAGCCGGAGGGAGGCAAGGATTTTGAGTACAGAGCCAGAGTTGTAAAAAGCAGCTTTGACTGGGGCGACATAAAGCAGCTTGAGCAGCCCTTTGAGGATCTTGTGATTTATGAGACACATGTGAGGGGATATACAAAGGATAAGTCCTCAGGAGTCAGCGCACCGGGTACATTTGCCGGATTGAAGGATAAGATTCCGTATCTGAAGGATCTTGGAATAAATGCAGTGGAGCTCATGCCGATTTTTGAGTTCGATGAGATGGAGAGTGCGAGGGTGGTTGATGATGTACAGCTCTACAATTACTGGGGCTACAACACAGTATCGTTTTTTGCACCGAATACGAGCTATGCCTTCAACGAGGAGCACAACCACGAGGGAGACGAGCTGAAATCACTGATAAAGGCTCTGAAGGAAAATGGCATAGAGGTCATTCTTGATGTGGTGTTCAACCATACCGCTGAGGGAAATGAGATGGGACCATGCTTTTCCTTCAAGGGTATAGACAATAACGTGTACTATATGCTGACACCGGATGCACACTACTACAATTTCAGTGGCTGTGGAAACGTTATGAACTGTAATCATCCTGTTGTGCGCAGCTTTATTATAGACTGTCTGAGGCACTGGGCTATTGAGTACAGAGTGGATGGCTTCAGATTTGACCTGGCATCCATTCTCGGAAGAGACCAAAACGGTGCACCTATGGCCAATCCGCCGATTCTTGAGTCGTTGGCATTCGACCCGGTGCTTGGCAAGATGAAGCTCATCGCAGAGGCCTGGGATGCAGGCGGACTGTATCAGGTGGGAAGCTTCCCATCATGGAACAGATGGGCTGAGTGGAACGGCAGATACAGGGATGACATGAGAAGCTTTTTAAAGGGCGATGACGGTATGGCGGGAAATGCCATCACACGTATCACCGGCTCACGCGACCTTTACAGCCCGGAGAGCAGAGGACACAAGGCATCAGTCAATTTCATGACCTGTCATGATGGCTTTACACTGTATGACCTTTACTCATACAATGAAAAGCACAATGAGAAAAACGGCTGGAATAACACAGACGGAGACAACAACGGACATAGCTGGAACTGTGGCGCAGAGGGTGAGACAGACGATCCAAATGTAAACGGACTTAGAAGGCGCCTTATAAAGAATGCGTTTGCAGCGCTTTTGTGCAGCCGTGGCCCGGCGATGTTTTTTGCGGGCGATGAGTTCTGCAACACCCAGTTTGGAAACAACAATGCGTATTGTCAGGACAATATCATTTCATGGCTCGACTGGAGCAGGCTTGAGGAATTCAAAGAAATCCATGATTTCGTGCGTCATATGATTCAGTTCAGGAAAGAGCATCCTATACTCAGAAAGATGACAAAGCCTTCATCCTGCCAGTTCCCGGAAATCAGTGTGCACAACGGTACACCGTTCAATGCCTCAACGGATTACAAGACAAAGCTTATCGGCATCATGTATGCCGGAAGAAATGAGGAGGACACGGAGGATGATATTGTATTCTATTGCATGAATGCATATTGGGAGCCGCTTGTGATGCAGCTTCCGGTGCTTCCGAACGGAAAACACTGGCATGTGGACACCAACACCAATGCAGAGTATTTTGACGGAGAGGACTTCACGGCAAAGACGGAGCTTTTGGGTGTCAACACCATAAGAGTTCCTGCGAGAACCACGATAATACTTGTGGCAGAATAACAATAAAATCTGCAGCCCGGCACACATTGTGATATGTGCACCGGGCTGTTTTCGTTACAGTTTTGGCTTAAACTGTAACATTTCCCCCTTTCATTTTTCAATATATTTTATGTGACATTTGCATTAGCAGCCGGTGATGGTTGTGAAGTGATACCGGAAGGCCTTGTATATATCACATAATCAGTTGTGAGTTGGATAAATTTCGTCTGTGAATCCAAGAAAATAATTGGGTGTTACACCAAAAATTGTACTTAAATGGCAAATGACAAAAATGTCAGGCACTCTACGGCCTGTCCTGTAGCCTGAAATCGTTGATTCTGCACAGCACATGATTTCCGAAAGAGCCACGTTGGTCAAGCTGTGGAGCCTCATCAGATAATCAAGCCTGTCAGGCACAGTTGTGCTAATGGTTGATAGCTGCCTTTCTTGTAAAAAGATATTTATTTCATTCATAAACAAATTGTAACACAATAATCGTAGAAAGCAACAAATATCTGAAAAAATACGAAAAAATTAGAAAACTTAAAATTACAATTTTAAATCCAGCCACCATCAAAAGTGATTATTTGTCCTGTGAGGTAATCAGGTGCAGTGATGACGGAGTAAGCCATATCTGCGACCTCACAGGCTGTGGCAAAGCGTCCGGCAGGGATTTCATCGGCCAGCTCAGCGCGTTCTGTCTCATCAAAGCAGCGGTTCATATCGGTATCTATGACACCGCAGGCTATGGCATTTACCGGAATATGCGATGGCGCAAGCTCCTTGCCGAGTGCCTTGGTAAATGCATTTATACCGCCCTTGCAGGCTGAGTATGCCACCTCACAGGAGGCTCCGACATTGCCCCAGACAGATGAAATCTGTAGTATGCGGCCACATTTATCGGCAACCATATAAGGGGTGACGAGCTTTGTAAAGTTGAAAACACCGGTCAGATTTATCGCCACGATATTGTTCCATTCCTCCGGTGTCATGTCGCTCAGTAGCCCGATATGCGATATGCCGGCATTGTTAATGAGCACATCTATATGGCCAAAATGGGAAATGGTATTCGTAACCATATCCTTGGCAAAGAAAAAGTCTCCTACATTTCCGGTGTAGCATAGCACCTCAATTCCGTATGCACAGTGAAGCTCATCAGCCAGTGCCTTTAGCCTGTCAGATGAATTGCGGCAGCAAAGTGAGAGGTTATAGCCACAGGAAGCCAGCTTTTTGGCAATGGCGGCACCGATACCGCGTGAAGCTCCGGTTATTATAGCTGATTTATTTATGTGATTTGTCTGATTTGTCATGATATTCTCCTTATAATTTATATACCGTGGTGCTAAGCCGGTCACTGTGCTGTCGGGCCGGCTTCATAGTATAAAGAAAATAATTACGTGATTAAATTACAGTTCAGTCATGGGTATGATACCTCACTGTGAGGCTGGGCACAACAGTGTAAATTTTTATCTTATACAGCATAAATCATACCATAAATATATATTATGGGGTAGACAAAATTTATACATTGTGATATTATTTAATAGTTGCAAAACGAATTGCAGACGGCGTGTGGCTCAGTTTGGTAGAGCGCTACGTTCGGGACGTAGAGGTCGCAAGTTCGAATCTTGTCACGCCGATTTATTTATGAATGTATCTGAATAGTTACCGACTATTTCATTTTAGGACACGCGTATAGCGTGTTTTTTTATTTGGTTTTTTGGAAAATCAAAGTAATATATTGCTTTATCAATAAAAAAGCAGAAAAATAGTACTAGTGTATTGGCTTGCTTTAAGAAAGGGACAGGAAATAGGGGATATGAATATTTTTTTACATGCATTTTACACACTAATGATTTTGCATTTTACATTTCCCCATTACTATATCAGTTGTAACGAACAAAGAAACAAATTCAAGAAAGAAATGAAAGAGGAAATTAAAATGAAAAATCGTATGAAAAAACTTTTAGTTTTAGCAACTGCTGCAACAATGATGACAGCAGCATTTACAGGATGTGGCTCAAGCTCAGACGGAGCAGACAACAATGCAGATACAAGCGCAGATGAAGGTACATCAAATGAGAACTTAAGTGGTTCACTTTCACTTGCAGGAAGTACTTCAATGGAGAAGCTTTGTGAGGCACTCAAGGAGTCATTCATGGAGAAAAATCCTGAAGTAACAGTAACAGTAGAGTATACAGGCTCTGGTTCAGGAATCGAGTCAGTAACAGCAGGAAGCGTAGATATCGGAGATTCATCAAGAGCACTTACAGATGATGAGAAAGCAAACGGCGTTGAGGAAAACATCGTAGCAATCGACGGAATCGCAGTAATCACAGACAAGGACAACTCAGTAACAGAGCTTACATCAGATGACTTAAAGAAAATCTACACAGGCGAGATTTCAAACTGGAAAGATCTGGGTGGAAAAGACGAGGCAATCGTAGCAATCGGTCGTGAGGCAGCTTCAGGTACAAGAGGAGCCTTCGAAGAGCTTCTTGATGTAAAGGATCAGTGCAAATATGCACAGGAGCTTGATTCAACAGGAGCAGTTCTTGCAAAGGTAGGCTCAACACCGGGAGCAATCGGATATGTTTCACTTGACGTACTTGATGATACAGTAACAGCAATGAAAATTGACGGCGTAGATGCAACAGAGAAAAACATCGTAGCAGGTAAATATCTCCTTTCTCGTCCATTCGTAATGGCTACAAAGGGCAAAATTGACGAGCAGAACGATATTGTTAAGGCTTGGTTTGACTATGTAAACTCAGATGAGGGACAGGCAGTTATAAAGAAGGTAGGCCTTATCCTCCCTCAGTAGAAATTATCAGTCATAGTAATGATACGAAATACAGACATCGATATTAGACATCAGTATTAATACATATTGATAAGATACAGGGTTTCCTCAGGAAATGGCAGGTTTCCTGGGGAACTTTTTGAAACAAGGAGTATCAAATGAAACATAAATCCATAGTAGAGAATGTTGCCCAAATAATATTCACGGTATGTGCGGTTGTGGCAATATTCGCAGTATTATCAATAACAATTTATATGTTCCTTAAAGGTGCACCGGCATTTTTCAAGGTCGGAGTGTTAAACCTTTTATTCGGAACAAAATGGGCGCCGACAGCGGCAGACCCAAGCTACGGAATATTGTACATAATCCTGACATCCATCATAGGAACAGCAGTATCTATACTCATAGGAGTGCCAATTGCTCTTCTTACAGCAGTATTTCTTACTGAGGTGGCAAATAAAAAGCTCTCAGCAGTAGTGCAGCCGGCAGTAGAGCTGCTTGCAGCAATTCCATCAGTAATCTATGGACTTTTGGGACTTATGATACTTAATCCGGTATTATACAAGCTGGAGAAACATATTTTTGCAAACTCGGCAACACATCAGTTTACCGGCGGATCAAATCTGCTTGCAGCAATCATAGTGCTTGCAATCATGATTCTTCCTACGGTAATCAACATGAGCGTATCATCAATACAGGCAGTACCGCAGCAGATGAGAGCGGCATCACTTGCACTTGGAGCAACAAAGATACAGACAATATTTAAAGTGACGGTTCCGGCGGCAAAGTCAGGAATCATGACAGGAATTGTGCTCGGAATAGGACGTGCACTTGGAGAAGCTATGGCTATCAACATGGTAGCCGGTGGAACGGTAAGCTTTCCACTTCCGTTCAACTCAGTGCGTTTCCTTACCACACAGCTTGTCAGTGAGATGGGATACGCAAGTGGACTTCACAGACAGGTGCTTTTCTCAGTAGGCCTTGTACTTTTTGTGTTTATCATGATAATCAACCTCACCCTTATGAAACTCAAAAAGAAAGGAGCTGTGGAAAATGACTAGTATAAATGGAAAACGCCGCAGAATAGGCGATGATGTAGTATATTTTTTCATATATCTGTGTGCAGCATTATCGGTAGTGCTGCTTGCGGGAATCATCATATATGTATTTGTCAGGGGAATCGGCCAGGTAAACTTGCAGTTTCTGACCAGCGAGACATCTGTCTTAAGAGGCACTGTCGGAATAGCGGGAAACCTGCTTAATACACTTTACATTATAATAATCACCATGCTCATAGCAACTCCTGTCGGAGTGGGAGCTGCCGTATACCTGAATGAGTATGCAAAGCCGGGTAAGCTCGTATCCACAATCGAGTTTGCCACAGAGACACTTGCAGGAATACCGTCAATCATCTTCGGTCTCTTCGGAATGATGTTTTTCGGACAGACAATAGGCTTTGGCTACAGTATCCTGACAGGCTCACTGACACTGACACTCATGGTGCTGCCTCTCATCACAAGAAATACACAGGAGGCGCTTAAAACTGTACCGGACAGCTACAGACACGGTGCAGTCGGACTTGGAGCCGGAAAATGGCACACCATCCGTACCATCCTGCTGCCGTTAGCCATGCCGGGAATTATCACAGGTGTTATCCTTGCAATCGGCCGAATAGTAGGTGAGTCAGCAGCACTCCTTTTTACAGCAGGAAGTGCAGGAATGCTTCCAAAGGTTGCAAGCGGATATTTCTCAAAGATAATGCAGTCAGGTGGAACACTTACCATCAAGCTCTACCTTGCAGCGACAAGTGAAGGAAAATTCGACCAGGCATTTGGAATTGCGGTTGTTCTTCTCGTAATCGTATTCTTAATCAACATCCTGACAAAGGTGCTGGCAAAGAAATTCCAGGCGAAGTAAACAAATCAACCGGTTATTATAATGATATGAGGGTCAAAAGGTATTTTACCCCTTTAATCATAATAATAAATTAACGAATATAGTAAATAACAAATATAATGAACTAACTAAGAAAAGAAGCTTCGATTTGATATCAGTAAATCGGAGCTTCTTTTGAGTTTCATTAAGATTATTTCTTAAACAAATCTTAATGTGTTACATAATTGGATTTTAATGTTACAATTGATACAATAAGATCAACATAAAACTTCCGGAGGCAATTATGTATAAAGTATTAGTATGTGATGATGAAAAAGACATTGTATCGGCAATCAGCATTTATTTGACCAGCGATGGCTACGAGGTAATCCCGGCGCGAAACGGGCTGGAGGCGCTCGATATAGTAAAACACAATGATGTGCATCTTGTCCTGATGGATATCATGATGCCTGTCATGGACGGCATAGAGGCGATGGTGGAAATCAGAAAAATCTCTAATGTGCCGGTCATACTGCTCACTGCCAAGAGTGAGGACACTGACAAGGTACTCGGGCTCACGGTCGGAGCAGACGACTATGTGACGAAACCGTTTAACCCGGTAGAGCTGCAGGCGAGGGTGAAGTCGCAGATCAGGAGATACATGCTTCTCGGTGCAGGCAATACAAGCATAGGAAAGCTGGTAATCGGTGGCATTGAGCTGGATGACAAATCAAAGACGGTGACAGTTGATGGCGAGGCAGCAAATCTCACACGTACAGAGTACGATATTTTGAAGCTTCTCATGGAGCATCCGGGCGAGGTGTATTCGCCGAATCAGATATATGCAAAGGTCTGGAAGGATGAGCCATATGGGACAGAAAACACGGTGGCGGTACATATCCGTCATCTCAGAGAAAAGGTTGAGATAAATCCGGCAGAGCCAAGATACTTAAAGGTCATCTGGGGCCGCGGATACAAAATTGATGCTGAATAAAATGAAAGGTGAATGATATGAAAAAAATATCAAGAAATCTGTGGCTTAAGCTTGTGGCATTTATAGTCTGCTCGGTCATGGCGGCAGGGCTTGTTGTGACAACGTTAGTTGCAGTGTACACAAACAATTATGAAAGCACAGCACAGCTAAGGGATGAGATTCATGCGAATATTGCAGGAGCCTATAGCAGACAGATGGTGTACAATTATGAATCCGGTGATGACAATGCATTTTCGCAGATGACTAATGATACCAATCTGCAGGCCGCAGTGGTAAAGAGTAATGAAACATCAGAGGACAAGGTAGATGTGAAATCTGATGCTGCAAAGGTATATTCAAGTGTGGATAAAATATCAAATCCGGATTATATTTTTAGCTACAAGGCAGAGAACTTAAAGTGGAACAGGCTATCAAATCTGTGGGATGCAATGAGCGGCAGCTATGAGGAGTCAGACGCTGCTTCAAGCGATATGAACAGTGAGAGAATCAGCTCAATCATGTATTCCAAGACAAATGGGCTCTTTTATCTGTGCCTGAATGATGGCACAGCTTATGTCATTCCAAAGGTGAGGGTGATGACAGGCTCTAACGATAATAGCTCGCTCTGCTTATATAAGGTAGTTGAGAAAACCGATGAGAATGGAAATAAATACTTTGCCTATGAGGAGATGTTTACAGGCCAGCCGCTCGATACTTCCGGCTTTGCCGAGTGGAAAAATGTAAAGTGCTATGATGAAAAAGGAAATCATATAAAGTGTGGCATGAATCTGGAGGATGACGATGATTCGGGCTTTGAAAGTGACGGTTCTTACTACGATTATGATGAGGATGTTTATTATGACCGTTACGAAATTATAAAAGTGGTGGAGCAGGTGAATGAGAGTTATGAGCTTTTACCGGATACATTTAAGATATCAGACAACGGAATTGTGTACTATCCATACACCTCAACGGAAGATAAGCCTGGGTACTATTATGTGTATGCAAAGCTGCCTGAGCAGCTTCAGGAAAAGGGCGATTACTTCAATCAGGCAGACAGCGTACTGGATATCATGGAATTTACAGAGACACATTTGAGTGTATTGTTTGTCGTATTTATACTTGGTTTTGTAATTACGGCGGGGTATCTGCTGACGGTTGCCGGAAAACGCGAGGATTCGGAAGAAATTAAATTACGATTATATGACAGGCTGCCGTATGGGGTGATGCTTGGAGTGACAATGCTTGCAGACTTTATGGTATTTCCGGCAGGCTTTTTACTTATAAAGCAGCTTCCGGTGGTGGCACTCATTTGTCTGGCGGCAACCATGGTTTCGCTTGAAGCAATCCTTTCAACATACGTAAGAATCAGGGCGCATGAGTTCTGGAAGCATACACTGTGCTACTATGTTGTGAGATTTTTCCTAAAGCCTGTCAAAAAGCTATGCAGGATGGTATTTGCCCCAATCAGATATGGCTTTGCCTGGATAGAAAGAAATGTACCGCTGTTTTTGATCAGTATGCTTGCATTCGGTTTCATATGCCTGCTTGAGCTTATAGGTTTTGGAATAGGGAGTATTGGATTTATATTCATTATAAAGCTTATAGAGCTTGCTCTGCTTATCGCATTTATCATGCAGTATGACAGGATAAGATGCGCCGCAAAGGCTATAGCAAACGGTGATTTTTCACAGCCGGTTGATACGTCAAGACTCATGCTGTTTTTCAGAAAGCATGGAGAGGATTTGAATAATGTGAGCAATGGAATAGAGGCGGCGGTCTCTGAAAAAATGAAGAGCGAGCGCTTCAGGACGGAGCTCATCACAAATGTGTCGCATGATATCAAGACACCGCTCACCTCCATTATCAATTATGTGGACCTGTTGCAGAAGGAGGACATAGATAACGAGAAGGTACGCGAATATCTTGACGTTCTTGACAGACAGTCATCACGTCTGAAAAAATTAATTCAGGATTTACTTGAAGCTTCAAAGGCATCGACCGGCAGCATAAATGTAGAACTAGAGGAACTGGATGCGGCTGTTATGCTGTCACAGGTAGCCGGAGAATACAAAGAAAAATTCGAGAAAAATAATCTTGATTTAATTATCAAAAATGACGTTACGCCTGTCATGATTCAGGCAGACGGACGACATCTGTGGAGAGTGTTTGATAATCTGATGAACAACATTAACAAATACGCCCAGCCGGGTACGAGAGTGTACATTGACATCATTCCAAAGGACAGCGGAGCCATCATAACCTTCAAGAATGTGTCGGCTACACCGCTTAATATTTCAAGCGATGAGCTAAAGGAGCGCTTTGTCAGAGGAGACAGCTCGCGAAATACCGAGGGCAGTGGGCTGGGACTGTCTATTGCAGAGAGTCTCATGAAGCTTATGAACGGTACTTTGGAGCTGACTGTGGATGGCGATCTTTTTAAGGTGACTTTGGAGTTTTAAACTTATAAGGCATTAGAAACAATAACAGCCGGGGCATCTGCCCCGGCTGTTACACTATTATTTTCAGACCAGCTGCTCAATAATGCAACTGTGATGTTTTTTATTCTTGCCATCCATATTATAATTTATTCCAACAAGCAGTACCTTACCAGAGTATTCCTTTAAAACCCCTTGATAACGTTTTTCCTTTATCTGCCTTATTGCACTATATGCCGATTGATTATATTTAAGTTCAATAATCATTGCAGGTCTTTCTCCTGCATTTAGCCTTGGTATAAAAACAAAATCAGCAAAGCCTTTGCCCGCTGGCATCTCTCTAACAACATTATAATATGCAGGTGCTGTAAAATATGCCATAGATAAAACACAGCTTAGTGAATTTTCATCATTATATTTAAGTATTGATGTGTAGGCATCGTGAGCTTTTTCAATGAGCTCGGCCACTTTTTCACTGTCACCATTTATGGTTGCTTGCAAAAGTTCATCACATCTTGAAATCGAATCTGCTACTTTACTCCATCCACTTGTACAAAGTGCAGCCTGATAGGCTTTTTTAACCTCAAAATTTGGAACAAACGCATTTTTTTCATCTATGTTATATCCTAAATATCCCAAATGAATTAAAGCTGTGAGGGCTTCATCTTTAGATGAAATTGATACAAAATCATTCTGAAAGGTATCTGTATTCACGTAAACCATGCCATCTGATAACATTGTCATTATATCATCTTTTAAGCCATCATAATTCATCGTAATAAATGTGTTTATAGAGGCAAATGAAGATGTGTTTTTCCAATATGAATCGAATCTGTGCCTCTCTATTGCCATAGAAACAGAATTTGGATTGTACATATGAAGTCCATTAATCAAATAACCATTGTACCAAGCCTTCGTATTATCCATATCCAGTTGAAACTGTTCGCATAATTGTTTCACTTCATCTTCTGTAAATCCAAAAAACCGTGTGATAGGGTACGAATCAATCATAGTAAATTCGGTAAAATTATTTAGGGCAGACTCATCTTTTATCTTCTTAATCGGCAAAATTCCGGTAATATAAGCTAGTGCCAAAAATGATTTTGACTCCTCCGACTTGAATAATGAATGTAAAAACTGTAGATATTTGTGAACAAGCTCCTCTTCCTTGCTGTTACGGATAACGCAATCCCATTCATCAACTATTATCACAAAAGGAATCCCTGTATCTTTATAAATCACCATCAGATTATAGCTCAGACTATCCTCATAATTCAGCTTATCTCCAAATTCACGCCTGAAATCTTTGTAAATATATTCCTGTATTTTTTCTATCAGATTATCCTTATATGAATCCCAAAAGGTAGAAACATCAACATGAATAACATTATATTTATTCATATATTTTTTATAATCGGAATATGTCTCAATCCTGGTACCGGCAAATATATCAGTAGAATCGCACCCCAGACTGTAATATGCATCTATCATACCTGCCGCGTGTGATTTGCCAAACCTGCGAGCATGACTGACAGCAATGCAGTTTCTTGGTGTACCAAGCCATTCATTTGTGTAATTAAGCAGCTCTGTTTTATCAACATATATCTTATAATTTCGGTCTTTTCTGAAGCTATCATTGCTTGGGTTGAAATATATACCCATACTGTTGTTCCCCCTTTCGCTTTATATTTTTACTCCCTTTTTACAAATGTGTGTCTAATGCATAAACCCTTATAATTATTCGCTTTTACAACTTTTATACATTTTCTATTCATTTTTTCATAATGGGGAGCTTATTTTTGATAAGTTGTCGTGCAATCGTAAACTACTTGAAACTCCTCACAAAGAATTCTTGTTTGTCCATTGAATTCAGTTTTAGTTTCTTCAAATTCTTTTGTAAAGAATTCTTCATGAACCGCTCTCCAATATGCAAGACTTCTGTCTCCTTCCCCTTCCTTGTAAGCGTGTTCCTCTGATACTTCATTAAATGGAACGACTGTAGTCTTAGTGGTTTGAATAATGCAAATTGCCTCATCCTTTGAGTCTAAAATAATACTATAATCACCTGGCTGTGGTAATGGCTCTTCTTCTCCTTCCATAAAATATAGATCATATGCGGATGCAGTTGCAGTCTTGATTCCCTTTAATACAAGGTCTGCCAGCTGATCAGGTGCATCTCCAAATCCCCACGCGCTATAAGGAGTATCAATATCTATATTCTCTTTCTCGCAATATGCTTTCCATAATTCTTCTGCTCTCATAATTCTCCAATCTGCAAATCCCGATTTGCATAACAGCATTCTAACATATGTTGATAAAAAATACTACTGCCAAACTAAGGTCTACCAATTACTCTGATAGGCTCAGCTAACAAGCTTTTGAAATGGGACTACTTAATTAGGTATACCTAAAGCATTTGATAAATTGCTGATGAATGATTATGTTGTATCATATCCAATCCTTTATTAAGAAAGATATACCTGCTATAATTGTACCGGATAATAGTGTTGAAACACATGATATATAATTATAAATGATGAAAAATGATATGGCAATAAAAATGTAAATAGAAAACAAAAAGGAATGCTATTACAAATTATAATAACATTCCTTAATCATCATATCATCTCCAAAAACCTCTCATGAATCCGTGTATCATCATCAAGCTCCGGATGAAAAGCCAGCCCAATCTGGTTCTTATACTGCACACCGACAATTTTGCCATCATACTCTGCGAGTACACGCACATCATTCTTTGCTGAATCATCAATAGCCTCCACATATGGCGCCCTGATAAATGTCATGGTAAAGTCAAAGCTATTGTCAAACCTTGCTGTAGCCTCAAAGCTTCCAAGCTGTCTGCCGTAGGCGTTTCTTTTAACAGTGACAGGCAAAGTGCCGAAATATACGTTGTCATCGTTACTGATATGTGAAGCTAAAAGGATAAGACCGGCGCATGTTGCAAGCACCGGAAGTCCGTTTGCGATTCTTCCCTTAAGCGCATCAAACATATCAAGCTCACGCAGCAGCTTGCCCTGTACAGTGCTTTCACCACCCGGCAGCACGAGGGCGTCTATGTCACAGATATCTGATTTTTTGCGCAGCTCAACACACTCACAGCCTAAAGACTCAAGCATGCGCTTGTGCTCAATAAACGCTCCCTGAACGGCTAAAACACCAATCTTAAGTCCTGATTTCATTTTTATTTGCCTCTTTCTTCCATGATGATTTTAATCTCGCTCTCGTTGATTCCGACCATAGCCTCACCGAGATCCTCAGAAAGCTCTGCGATAAGCTTCGCATCTGTAAAGTTTGTCACAGCCTTTACGATAGCGGCAGCTCTCTTGGCAGGATCGCCTGATTTAAAGATACCTGAACCGACGAACACACCCTCAGCACCGAGCTGCATCATAAGAGCCGCATCAGCCGGAGTAGCCACACCGCCGGCCGCAAAGTTTACAACAGGAAGCTTGCCGTTATCGTGAACAAACTTGACCAGCTCGAAAGGCACCTGAAGATTTTTAGCTGCCTCGAAAAGCTCGTCCTCGCGCATGGAAGTAAGCTTAGCAATCTCAGAATTCATTTTTCTCATATGTCTGACAGCCTGCACGATATCACCTGTACCGGGCTCACCCTTTGTACGGATCATGGAAGCTCCCTCATTGATACGGCGGAGAGCCTCACCGAGATCCCTTGCACCACATACGAAAGGCACCTTGAAATCTCTCTTATTGATATGGTACACATCATCAGCAGGTGAAAGCACCTCAGACTCGTCAATGTAGTCAATCTCGATTGCCTCAAGTATCTGAGCCTCCACGAAGTGACCGATACGGCACTTTGCCATGACAGGGATGCTGACAGCCTCCTGAATTCCCTTGATCATCTTTGGATCGCTCATTCTTGAAACACCGCCTGCGGCTCTGATATCAGCAGGGATTCTCTCAAGCGCCATGACAGCACATGCACCGGCAGCCTCGGCTATCCTGGCCTGCTCCGGAGTCGTGACATCCATGATGACACCGCCCTTGAGCATCTGAGCAAGACCTTTGTTGAGTTCGTATTGAGTATTCTTATTGTTCTCCATTTGTTAAATCTCCTTTTATTTTTATATTGCTTTTATGTCAATTTATATGACGGAAGTAGCAAGGTGTGAGCAAATGCATTCCGGTGGCGCAGGCGGCGTGTACACTCTCGTGAGAGCGCATAGCGGAGCTGCTTAGATACTGTTGAATTATGCCCAAGAGAACCAGAAATGCACCGGCATGGAAGCCGGGGCAAGGAGCTATCGAGCCATGGAGGGCGAGTAGCGACGGTTTCGTCTGGCATAGAAAAACTATAAGGCATAATTCTTACAGTATCTTGGCAGCAAAGCGTAGCGAACACGAGAGTGTACACGCCGCCTGAGCCGCCGGGCTGCATTTGCTCACACCAGCCGCATATCATGGTTGCAATATTACGCTACATCTGGTAATATTAAAATATTCAAAATAAGGAAAATAAAAATGCCAGAAAGCGGTGAATCAAATGCTGACCTACGACCTCACAAAAACAGACGGACCACTCTACAAATGCCTGTATGAGTGCATCAAAAACGATATATCACAGGGAAAATTAAGCTCCGGGGAGAAAATGCCATCAAAACGTACCCTCGCCAAGAATCTGGGAGTTAGTACCATTACGGTTGAAAATGCTTATGACCAGTTGATAGGCGAGGGCTATATGTTTGCAAGACCAAAGAGGGGCTATTTCATAGCCGATGTGTCAGATATCAGGGTAATCAAGGCACCGGTGCAGAAGGAGCTTAGCATAAAGCTGCCTCCTGAGCAGGATGAGAGTATATTTGACTTCTCGTCAAACAGGACAGACTCAGGCAACTTTCCGTTTTCCATATGGGCAAAGCTCATGCGAGAGACGATTTCCCTTAGGGAGCAGGAGCTTTTGTCGGTGTCGCCGTGTGGCGGAGTGAGAGAGCTTCGGGAAGCGATAGCAAGCCATCTGTCATCGTTTCGCGGTATGAATGTGGACCCGGACCAGATAATAGTCGGAGCGGGAACAGAGTATCTGTACGGACTGCTTGTGAAGCTTTTGGGTACGGACAAGGTATACTGCGTGGAGGATCCGGGCTATAAGAAAATCAGCCAGATATACGAGTGTAATAATGCAAAATGCCTGCCGGTGCAGATGGATGAGCAGGGCATCAGCGTGGAGCTTATAAAGAAAGCGAACGCGCAGATAGCACATATCAGCCCGACACACCATTTTCCGACAGGAATCACCATGCCTGTAAACCGCCGCTATGAGCTTTTGGCATGGGCCAATGAGAGCAGTGACAGATACATCATAGAGGATGATTATGACAGTGAGTTTCGCATGAACGGACACCCGATACCGCCCATCCTCTCGATAGATGCGTGTGAAAAGGTCATCTATATAAATACATTTTCAAAGTCTCTCACATCCACCATCCGAATCAGCTACATGGTGCTGCCGGAGCATCTGGCAAATGAGTTTTACAGGAGGCTTTCATTTTACTCATGTACGGTATCAACCTTCGAGCAGTACACGCTGGCACGATTTATCAGCGATGGCTATTTTGAAAAGCACATAAACAGGATGAGGCTGCACTACGGCAGAAAGCGCCAGAGCGTGCTTTCATCCATAAAAGACTGCTTCCACGAAAAGGAATGCAGGGTAATAGAAAATGACTCCGGATTGCATTTTATCATACAGTTTGACACGAACATTCCGGACAAAACAGTTGAAGAGCTGCTATTGAAAAAAGGTATAAAGCTTCAGGCGATTACCCATTTCAACCTGAGTAAGCCAAAGGAGGACAGGCATCAGTTTATTATCAATTACTCCAATATTGATGCAGACAGGATAATGGATAAGCTCCTTATAATAAAAGAGACGATACTTTAAGAAGACATATTAATGCATGTAAAAATTTGACATAGATTTTACATACATCTGATAGAGCATTTTACAAAGCATCCATATAATGTATTCTCGAAGACAAGAAATTTATTACATGTTGCAGGAGATACAAATGGAGAAAAAAATCAAAATTCAGGTTCGCGACCTGAATCTGTATTATGGCCAGAATCATGCACTGCATGGTGTCAATATGGACATAAAAGAAAACAGCGTGACAGCGCTGATCGGACCGTCAGGATGTGGTAAGTCCACATTTTTAAAGTGTATCAACAGAATGAATGATCTGGTTGACAACGTCAGAATCGAGGGAAGCATAGAGATAGATGGTGAGAATATATATGCACCATCAGTCGATACAACCGTACTTCGCAAAAAGGTCGGCATGGTTTTCCAGCAGCCGAATCCGTTCCCGATGAGCATATATGACAATATCGCATATGGCCCGAGGGTGCATGGCATCAAGGATAAAAAGATACTCGACCAGATAGTTGAGGAAAGTCTTCAGGGTGCTGCGATATTCAATGAAGTTAAAGATAGATTAAAGAAATCTGCCATGGGCCTTTCAGGGGGACAGCAGCAGAGACTGTGTATAGCGAGAGCTCTTGCCGTACAGCCTGAGGTGCTTTTGATGGATGAGCCGACATCAGCGCTTGACCCTATCTCTACTTCAAAGATAGAGGATCTCATGGAGGATTTAAAGAAAAAGTACACAGTTGTAGTTGTAACACATAACATGCAGCAGGCAGTGCGTGTATCAGACGATACAGCATTCTTCCTCGTGGGAGATATGGTTGAGTTTGGTGACACAAAGACAATTTTCTCATATCCACAGGACAAGAGAACAGAGGATTACATCACAGGGAGGTTTGGTTAATGAGATCGAAATTCGACGAGCAGCTTAAGAAGCTGAATGAAGAAATGATGCACATGGGAAGCATGATTGAGGAGTCAATCCAGAAAGCAATCGAGGCATTTATACATCAGGATTCCGATAGCGCCAAAGCTATCATGGAGGGCGATTCGGAGATAGACAGAGAGCAGAAAAAGATAGAGAGCCTGTGCTTTAATCTGCTCATGCAGCAGCAGCCTGTAGCAAGAGACCTTAGAACAATTTCTGCAGCGATGAAGATGGTTACTGATATGGAGCGTATAGGAGACCACGCAGCCGATATCAGCGAGATGACCATTTTGATGAGCAGTGACAAGCCATACAGGGTCAATATAGAGCATGTCAAGAGCATGGCTTCAGAGACAATGCTTATGCTTATCAGAGCAATCGAGGCATATGTTGAGAAGAACAATGACAAGGCTCACATAGTGATGAAGCAGGATGATGTGGTTGATGATCTTTTTGATAAGGTAAAGACTGAGCTTATTGATTTCATCAGGGAGCATCCGGAGGATGGTGAGCAGGCAGAGGATCTTCTCATGGTTGCAAAATACTTCGAGCGTATCGGAGACCATGCGACAAATATTGCTGAGTGGGTTGAGTTTGCGCTTGATGACAAGGTTCGCAAATCATGATTTAATCTTTATGCTGAAAAATTAAATCATAGTTATATACAGACAAAATTGATACAGACGATGGATTTTACATAAATTTTACATAAAACCATCGTCTGTTTTACATTAGTAATGTATAATCGAAAGTAAAAAGCAGGTAAAAATTTTACATAAGATTTTTTGAAATGGAGAAAGCTATGGCACTTATTTATATTGTAGAGGACGATGAGAGCATACGTGAGATAGAGACTATTGCTTTAAAAAACAGTAATTACATCGTCAGTGCATTTGAAAACGCAAAGGAATTTTACAAGAAGCTGGATGAGCTCGTACCGGACCTTATACTGCTTGATGTGATGCTTCCGGATGAGAGCGGCTACGATATCGTGAGAAAGCTCAGAAAACGTCCGGCCACACAGGATATTCCTATTATAATGGTCACAGCCAAGACCACAGAGATGGATATGATAAAAGGGCTTGACGGGGGCGCAGATGATTACATCAAAAAGCCTTTCTCAATCATGGAGCTTATCACAAGAGTAAAGGCACTGCTCAGGAGAACTGTGAAGGAGGAGCCGAAGCTTTTAAAGCTGGATGATCTGGTGATTGACCATGAGCGCCATGTGGTTACAGTGAACAATGAGCCGGTTGACCTTACATACAAGGAGTACGAGCTTTTAAGGCTTCTGATGGGCAGTCAGGGCATAGTCATGACCAGGGAGGTCATCATGAGAAGCGTCTGGGATACTGACTTTGAGGGCGAGACACGTACAGTGGACATGCACATAAAGACACTCCGCCACAAGCTGGGTGACTATGGCAGCAGGATAAAGACAGTCAGAAATGTGGGCTATGTTATAGAATAATAGCTGTTATAATGATTTCTAATATACATAAGCGGAGCGTACAGCATGAAAAAGAAGATTAACTATTATCTGGTAGCAACAGCACTTTTTGTAGCAATTGCCACTATGGTTTCCATGACAGTAATCAACTATTACCTCTTTCAGAAGCAGGTAAAGGAAGATCTGCAGGTCATGGCAGAGACAATAGAAAGCACCGGAATACTAAAACAGAATATAAATGAAATCCCGCAGATTGACGTGGAGGGTATTCGTGTCACCTGGATTGACAAGGACGGCACAGTGATGTATGACAATCAAAATGATGTGAAAAAACTTGAAAATCATGGCGATAGACCGGAAGTTGAATCAGCATTTGATAAAGGCACGGGAGACAGCGTGAGAACATCAGCCACCATGAACAGCAATACCTTCTATCATGCCATAAAGCTCAATGATGGAACGGTACTGCGTGTCTCTATTGCAGCAAGAAGTATATGGAACATGTTTGCAAGCAGTATACCTGCCATGCTTATAGTGACGGTTATCATAGTAGGAATATGTGTGGTTCTCGCCAAGAGCCTGACCAGAAAGCTCATGAAGCCAATCGAGACACTCGCAGGCAACCTGGAGCAGGCCTCTGTCATCGAGAAAAAGACAGAGTACAAGGAGCTCGTGCCGTTCATGAATGCGATAAGGATACAGCATGAGGGCGTGCTTGCCGCGGCAAAGAGCAGACAGGACTTCACAGCCAATGTGTCACACGAGCTAAAGACTCCGCTCACAGCCATCTCCGGCTATGCAGAGCTCATAGAAAACGGCATGGTCGAAAAGGAGCAGCAGATTCATTTTGCCACTGAAATCAGAAGAAATGCACAGCGCCTGCTTTCCTTAATCAATGATATCATAAAGCTCTCGGAGCTTGATTCCAGCGAGGCGCAGCAGGGCTTTGAACAGCTTGATCTGTACGGTCTGGTCAAGGACTGTATGGAAAATCTACAGGTGAATGCCGAGCAGAGAAAAGTAGCACTCAATTTTGACGGCACTGACTGTATGGTACGAGGCAACAGGCAGCTTCTCACGGAGCTCGTTGAGAATCTCTGCCAGAATGCTATCCGCTACAACAATGAGGGCGGCACCGTAAATGTGACGGTACACAAGCTGGGTGGCAAGACAGTTCTCACGGTCGAGGACAACGGCATAGGCATCCCAAAGGATCAGCAGGAGCGCGTCTTTGAGCGCTTCTACAGAGTGGACAAGAGCCGCTCGAAGGAGACCGGCGGCACGGGCCTTGGGCTTGCGATAGTAAAGCATATAGTGGAGCTGCATGATGCAGGGCTTACACTCGACAGCGAGGTGGGACGTGGCACAACAATAAAGGTGGAGTTTTAGCTCCGCCTTTTTACGTCTCCTGCGCCATACCGGGCACACAAGCTCTTGCAAAATCGTGGCGCAGTGTTTATAATCATATGTTAGCAGTGAAAACAAGGCAAAACCAGGAGGAACAGCCATGTATCAGGAAATATCAAAATTACTTATGTACGGAGATTTACCTCAGGACGAGATACTTTATAAATTGGGACAGCTCTTTGAGCAGTTTGAGGTGGGCGAGTACAACAAGACAGAGCTTGTGCGCGACATCAATACACAGGTCAAGAGAATCCTAAAGGTAGCGACAGACTATGGTTTTGATGACAATCTGTGGCACAACTATCTCACTTTCTTCCTTATGATGAGTGAGAATCCGTTTTCCATCACCTGTGAGAAGGTCGGAGCCAGTGATGGCAGCGTAAATGGGCTTGTGGCAAACGATTTCAGGATTTTTAAGAAACTTTTCGATTATGATTTCAAGCCAATCGAGTCAGCACTCGGAATCGACTGCTTCACACAGATCAGCAATTATAAGGCCATTGTGAAAAAGGACCTTATGTACAATCACAATGTCAGCGAGAAGGTAAGGGCGCTGAGCAAGAAGCTTGAGGCAGCTAAGGATGAGCAGGAGTTCTTTGATGTGGTAACAGGCTTTTACAAGGCATACGGAGTCGGCATGTTTGGTCTCAACAAGGCATTCAGGATTGAGGAGCATCTGGACGGTGGCTTTTCCTTCATGCCAATCAACAATATGGATGCGGTCATGCTCGATGACCTGATCGGCTATGAAATTCAGAAGAAAAAGCTCACAGACAATACAGAAGCGTTTGTACAGGGCAAAAAGGCCAACAATGTGCTGCTTTTCGGAGACAGCGGAACCGGAAAATCAACAAGCATCAAGGCCATTGTCAATCAGTATTATGATGACGGACTGCGCATGATTGAGATATACAAGCATCAGTTTAAATATCTGTCAAAGATTATCGCAGCAATCAAAAACAGAAACTACAGATTTATCATATATATGGATGACCTCTCATTCGAGGAGCATGAGATTGAGTACAAGTTCCTAAAGGCAGTTATCGAGGGTGGCGTGGAGACAAAGCCTGACAACATACTGATTTACGCAACCTCTAACCGCCGTCACCTGATAAAGGAGACATGGAATGACCGTAATGACCAGGACAACAGCAATGACAAGCATCACTCAGATACAGTTGAGGAGAAGCTGTCACTTGTAAACCGTTTTGGTGTGACAATCAGCTACTCAAAGCCATCGCAGAAGGAGTTCTTCAACATCGTAACAGAGCTTGCGAGAAAGAGCGGCTGCACACTTTCAGACGAGGAGCTGTGCAGGGAGGCAAACAAGTGGGAGCTCAGCCACGGTGGCATTTCGGGACGTACTGCAACACAGTTTGTCAACTACATTATGGCTAACAATTAAGCAGCAGGCATAAGCATGAAAGGATAGTATATGCTCTACCAGATAAGTAATGGCGCTGTCGCATTTGGCGACGACGTCATTTTGCATAGTATAGATTTTGAAATCAGAAACACAGAAAAGATAGCGATAGTCGGCAGAAACGGCTGTGGCAAGACAACACTTTTAAAGCTCATTTCAGGCGAGGTTGAGATGGAAAAGCTCGACAGCGATGAGAGCGCCTTTATTGCAAAGGCAGGAAACCCGGAGATAGGGTATCTGAAGCAGATTGCGTTTGATGATCCTGATGTGACACTCGAGCAGGAGGTGCGCAAATGCTTCGTGAAAATGGACGAGCGAAAGGCAGAGCTTGCGCGCGCGGCGGCAGAGCTCGAGCATGATTATTCCGATGAAAAGGTAGCCAGATATACCGCGATGGAGGAGGCCTTCAAGGACGATGGCGGCTACTATTATGAGAAGGAATATGAGGTCATGATCCGCAAGTTCGGCTTCTCTGACGAGGAGCGTAAAAAGCCAATCCGTGACTTTTCCGGAGGTCAGCAGACCAAGATAGCATTCATAAAGCTGCTTTTGTCAAAGCCTGACATACTGCTACTTGACGAGCCGACCAACCACCTCGATGTCACGACGATTGAGTGGCTTGAGGGCTATCTGAAGTCGTACCCGAAGGCAGTGGTTGTCGTATCCCATGACCGTATGTTTCTTGACAATGTGGTTGATGTGGTCTACGAGATAGAGTACGGCACGGCAAGGCGCTATCCGGGCAATTATACCAATTTTATCGTCCGCAAAAAGGAAAACTACGACAAGCAGATGAAGGATCACATCGCCCAGCAGAAGGAGATAGAGCGTTTGCAGCGTATGGTTACGCGCTTCAAGGGCAAGCCGACCAAGACATCCATGGCGCAGTCAAAGCAGAAGGCTATCGACCGCATGGTGATTATCGAGGCACCGGACAAGTACGACAACAAGACCTTCCATGCCAATTTCCAGCCCGAAAAGGAGACCGGAAATGATGTGCTTTACACATCAGAGCTTGCAATCGGCTATGACCATCCGCTCTCTGTAGTGTCGCTCGATTTGAAAAGAGGCGAAAAGCTTGGCATACTCGGCGGAAACGGACTTGGAAAATCGACATTTTTAAAGACTATCGTGGGTAAGATCCCTGCACTTTCAGGCGAGTACCGCTTTGGAACTAACGTGCAGATAGGATATTTCGACCAGCAGATGGCCATGTATACAAGCAACAAGACTGTGCTCGATGATTTTTGGGATGAGTATCCGAATCTTACAGAAACCGAGGCCAGAAATGCACTCGGAGCCTTCCTTTTTTCTGGGGAGGACGTGTTCAAGAACGTAAATATGCTCTCCGGAGGAGAAAAGGTCAGACTGGCGCTTTGTAAGATTTTAAAGACCAGACCGAACGTGCTCGTGCTCGATGAGCCAACTAACCATATGGATATCGTAGGCAAGGAAACGCTTGAAAGCATGCTTAAGGACTATAAGGGCACACTGATTTTTGTATCGCACGACAGATATTTTGTGAAAAAGGTAGCTACACAGCTGCTTGTGTTTGAGGATGGCACGACCAATCTCTATCAGTTTGGCTATGAGCAGTATCAGGAAAAGCTTGACAAGGAGGCTTTGGAGAGCAAAAACGTGTACAGAGGCAATGCGATATTTGGCGGCGCGATAAGCCAGAACGGCAGCAGTCAGACAGGCAGCAGTCAGACAGGCAGTGATGCAAACCGGAGCACGTCACAAACCGCTGCAGCGGGTAATGTGGGCGAAAGCACCAATGCAAATAGCGCAGCCCAGGCAGGCGGCATGGCTGTCTCATCAACCGGCAAGGCATACTACAACCCGGGTAAGGAGCGCTCAAAGATACAAAAAAAGGTCAAAAAGGCCGAGGAGGACCTGGCAGTCAAGGAAGCAAAGCTCGATGAACTCAAGGCCGAGCTTATGAAGCCGGAGTATCAGTCAAGCTACTCAAAGCTCACGGAAATCCAGAACGAAATAGACGCTCTCGAGGAAGAAATCCTTATTGATATGGAAGCGTGGGAGGAGCTTTCCTCACAGCTTGAAGCACTTGGGTAGTTTAGATGCGATGTGGTAGTATAGATACGATGTGGTAGTATAGATACGATGTGGTAGTATAGATACGCTGCGATAGTATATAAAAAATCATATGACTTGATGTTTTTTACTCTGATGAAATCCCTAATCATAGCGAAATCATAGCGAAATCAAGCGATTTCGCGAAAAACCGTAAATAAACCCTTGATTATTTATATAAATTGCATAAAAATGATTGATGAAAACGAAATTTATGGTATAATATTTACATGATACAGACAACGTATCAAATAAACGATAAAGGGGTTGGACATCATGAGAATAACAATTTCAGGAAGAAACATCGAATTAACAGAGGGGCTTAAGCAGGCAGTAGAGGAGAAGCTGTCAAAGCTGGAGAAGTTTTTTAAACCGGACACAGACGTATACGTTACACTCAGCGTAGAAAAGGATAGACAGAAAATCGAGGTTACTATCCCGGCAAAGGGACATGTTATCCGTTCAGAGCAGGTCAGCAATGATATGTACGTATCAATTGACCTCGTAGAGGAAGTAATCGAGAGACAGCTTCGCAAATACAGAACCAAGATTTCCGCAAAGAAGTATGCACCGGCAATATTCCAGGATGATTTCGTGGAGGCAGACGATGCAGAGGACGAGGAAATCAAGATTGTCCGTACAAAGAGATTTGGTATGAAACCTATGTATCCTGAGGATGCATGCATCCAGATGGAGCTCTCAGGCCACGATTTCTTCGTATTCAGAAATGCAGAGAATGACGAAGTAAATGTAGTCTACAAGAGAAAAGGACATACATACGGACTTATCGAACCGGAATGTTAGACTCTTGTTTTTCATCATAATTTAACCTTTCTTTCATCGAAAACCGGCAGCCGTTGGCTGCCGGTTTTTTGTGTTTGCAGTGCTCAGTCTCTGTTTAACCTCATTTGGTCTTGGATATGCGATTGGTTCCAATGGCAGTAAGAACACAAAAAACCCTCACCAGCCTAAAAATTCAATGTCATTAAGTTAAGACAAATGTACGGAGAATTTCTTGACAGATAAGGCTTTGAAGCCTATAATAACTCAATATAAGAGATTGAAAACCTACAAAAAATAAACTATGGTGAGAACACCTTCGAAGCATCTGCAAACTTTGGTCGGGGAGCAGATGCTTCCTTACTTTATATTACAAATATAACACAAAAAGAGCTTGGAAATAAAATAGGAGTATCAGCTGCAACTAAAGAAAAATAAAATTAATACAAAGGAGAAAAATAATGGCGCCAACATCAAAACTTAATGCAAACGGAGTAGAAATAGGGGTAATTGGAGAAACTATGGGGGAAAATGCATATTTGAGTTTAACGGATATTGCAAGATATAAAAATCCTGATGAACCCAAAGCTGTTGTTGCCAATTGGATGAGATTGCGCTCGACAATCGAATTTTTAGGGCTATGGGAGCAAATTCATAATCCTGATTTTAAAGGGCTCGAATTCGATGCCTTTAAAAATGAATCTGGTAGTAATGCGTTTACATTATCTCCACAAAAATGGATTTCATCTACAAATGCTATAGGATTGGTTTCTAGATCAGGTCGATACGGTGGGGGAACATATGCTCATACAGATATTGCATTTGAATTTGCTTCATGGGTTTCGCCTGAATTCAAATTGTATATTATAAAAGATTATCAACTTCTCAAAAAAGATGAGGCTGAACGGAAAGCTATTGGTTGGGATGAAAAAAGAGCTTTGTCAAAGATTAATTATCATATACATACAGATGCAGTGCAAAAATATCTTATTACTGATGAATTATCAGCTATTGAAAAGGGATATACGTTTGCGGATGAAGCAGATATGCTTAATGTAGCTCTTTTTGGAAAGAAAGCACGAGAATGGAGAAATGAACATTCTATTGAAGCACAGATGGGTGAGAATATTAGAGATTATGCTTCGGCTGAGGAACTGATTATCTTGGTGAATATGGAAAGCCAAAATGCCGAACTAATAAAGGAAGGCTTATCTCAAAGTGAGCGTTTTGCTAAATTGCATGAAATGGCAAGAACACAAATGCAAATATTGCTGAAAAATCGAACAAAAGAAAAATTGAAAAATGTCAATCCAAATTTACTCAAAGGAACAAGCGAACAATAAAAAATGAAATAATTAGAACAAAACCTCAAAATATAGTACAAATTTATCATTACAAAAATTCTGATATAAAAAGAGCAATATTAAACAAAAACTAGCTAAATTAAACCCAACACCATGTCATATTTTGTCGAAAACTGCTAATCACCAATCAATATTGAAGCTTCTAATAGAAATCTTCAAAATACAAGCGCGTAACGCGCCTAGAATATTGATATATTATATGGAAAAATGAACCCACCAACAAAAATAAAGAGAGAAATTTCGCAAAGACGACAAAATTTCAAAAGAAAGACAAAAAAAGAAGTTCTACGAAAAATATAATCGATGGAGGGATGAAATATTTGGGAAGAATTTATTATGAACAGAAAGGACTTATTAACCTCGATGATATTGTAGATATATTTATTGAGGTGGGAAATATACACAATTACCTGGAAAATGCAGCCTTGCGGATTTTGCTTTTTGGCAATCCTGAGCTGAATTTTTATCAGTGCCGATTATTAGTATTGAAGTACGGAGAATCACTTTCACAGGATGATTTGCACGGGCGGATGGTATTTATGAGAATGATACAGCTGCTGGAAGCCAACACAGTTTAAAATAAAATGAGAATTTCTTTTTTGACCGGGCAACCGGTCTTTCTTTTTTGCACAAATGGTGTTATAATTTTGAAGAAATTATGTTGATTACTCATAGCTTTAAAAAAGAAGCATTGCATTGTGTTTAATTAAACCAAAGCATGATAATTCAATCAAAGAAAAGAGGACAAAAATGAACATCGTAGTACTTGCCGGAGGGCTCAGCACAGAGAGAGATGTTTCCTTCAAGACAGGAAGCATGGTAGCTAAGGCGCTCAAAGAGAACGGCCACAAAGTTATATTATTGGATGTATTTATGGGATATAGTGACAGGGAGGAGGACCTGACAGGTATATTTGACCGCGCGGACGAGATAAGCGTGCAGGTCAGCGATATTCCGACAGAGGCACCTGACCTCGCAAAGGTAAAGGCTTCCAGAAAGGACCAGTCACCTTGCTTCTTCGGACCAAATGTCATCAAAATGTGTCAGATGGCTGACATTGTTTTCATGGCACTTCACGGAGAAAACGGAGAGAACGGAAAGATACAGGCAGCATTTGACCTCTTCGGTGTCAAATATACAGGCAGCGATTATTTAAGCTCAGCCATCGCCATGAACAAGGAGACATCAAAACAGTTCTTCCTTGCAAACGGTATCCCTACTCCAAGGGGCATTTCCATGACCAGAGCGACCAGACAGGACGATATCACAAAGCTTGACCTGACACTTCCATGCGTGGTAAAGCCATGCTGCGGCGGTTCAAGCATCGGTGTCACCATCGTTAGGGATGCGGCAGAGTTCAAGGCGGCACTTGACGATGCCTTCAAGTGGGAAAATGAGCTGATTATCGAGGAATTTGTGCAGGGCAGGGAGTTCTCTGTCGGCGTTATCGAGGGCAAGGCTCTTCCTATTATAGAGATTGCACCTAAGGAGGGCTTCTACGATTATAAGAATAAATACAAGGCGGGCAGTACAGTAGAGACATGTCCGGCCGAGCTTCCTGAGCAGGTGACAAAGGATATGCAGCACTATGCCGAGGAGGTTGCGCGCGTTATCGGGCTTGACACATATTCACGCTCAGACTTTTTGCTCAATGACAAAAATGAGATGTTCTGTCTCGAGGCAAACACACTGCCTGGCATGACTCCGACCAGTCTTCTGCCACAGGAGGCCGCGGTTATCGGTATGAGCTTTAATCAGCTCTGTGAGCATCTGATTGACATATCTTTGAAAAAATATGAGGTGTAGCATGTCGGATAAGTACATGAAGAATCTTACATTTGCAAATATCGCTAAAGCCTGCGAGGGCACATACATAGGCGATGAGACACTGCTTGATACGACAATCACCGGTGCAGTCATTGACAGCAGACAGGTGAAGGAGGGCTATCTTTTTATCCCGATAAAGGGAGAAAGGGTGGACGGACACAAATTCATTCCGACTGTGTTTGAGCAGGGGGCGGCAATTGTGCTCTCTGAGCATGAGCTGACGGATCCGGCAGGCCCATATGTGCTTGTTGAATCAACCACCGATGCCATGAAAAAGCTCGCGGCATTTTACAGAAAAAGCCTTGATATCAAGGTGGTGGGTATCACCGGAAGTGTCGGCAAGACCAGCACCAAGGAGATGATATCATCAGTCCTTGAGCAGAAATACAGCGTCCACAAGACAGCAGGCAATTTCAACAACGAGATAGGCCTGCCACTCACCATTTTCGGAATCAGGGAAAGCCATCAGGTAGCGGTGCTTGAGATGGGCATATCTGATTTTGGCGAGATGCACAGACTTTCTACTATGTCGTGCCCGGATGTTATGGTCATCACCAATATCGGCTACTGCCATCTGGAGTTTTTGGGCGACAGGGATGGTGTGCTTAAAGCAAAGACAGAGTGCTTTGAACATATGATGCCGGATGCGGTCGCAGTGCTGAATGCAGATGACGACAAGCTGGCCACAGTGCAGACTGTAAATGGAAAGCCTGCCATATACTATGGCAAGGAATCGGCTTCGGACGTTCATAAATCAGTATATACCACAAATATTGAAAACCTGGGATTTGACGGCATGAAGGCTCATTTTGTCACCCCGGAGGGTGAGTTTGATGCACACATTCATATCCCGGGTGAGCACAATGTATACAATGCCATGGCGGCAGCGGCTGTCGGGTTGCAGCTTGGTCTCACAATAGCTGAGATAAAGTCAGGAATCGAGAAAGCACAGACAATCGCAGGCCGTACCAATTTTATCAAAACACACGGTATGACGGTGATAGATGACTGCTACAATGCAAACCCTGTATCCATGAAATCCTCTATCGAGGTGCTTTCGCATGCAAAGGGCAGGACAATAGCAGTGCTAGGAGACATGGGTGAGCTTGGAAGCGATGAGAAAAAGCTGCACCATGAGGTAGGCGAAGCAGTTGGAGAGAATCATATCCATACACTTTTTGCCGCAGGAGAGCTGGCAAATGAATATGCAGCCGGAGCCGCAGAAAAATCATCCGATGTAGACATCCACTATTTCGAGGATAGGGAGACTATGACACAGGAGCTTCTTTCATATGTGAAGGAGGGCGACACCATACTGGTGAAGGCATCGCACTTCATGGAGTTTCCGAAGGTGGTAGAGGCTCTGAGTAAGTAAAATCAGGTAAAATCAATCAGGTAGAAATTAATTTGATATTTAATAATTGCGAGGAATGGATATTCTCCAAGCCTCATAACATTATAAAAGAAAGAGAGAAAAATAATGGCACAGAATCCAATCGTAACAATCACAATGGAAAACGGCGATGTAATCAAGGCGGAGCTTTATCCGGAAATCGCACCAAACACAGTAAACAACTTTATCAGCTTAATCAATCACAACTTCTATGACGGAGTATGCTTCCACCGTGTAATCAAGGGCTTCATGCTCCAGGGCGGAGATCCGGACGGAAACGGCACAGGCGGTCCGGGCTATGAAATCAAGGGCGAGTTCACACACAACGGCTTCAAAAATGACTTAAAGCACACAGCCGGTGTACTTTCAATGGCACGTACCATGATACCTGATTCAGCAGGCAGCCAGTTCTTCATCATGCATCAGGATGCACCACATCTCGATGGTGAGTATGCGGCATTCGGCAAGGTAATCGAGGGCATGGATGTGGTAAACAAGATCGCAGAGGTGCGCACAGACTACATGGACAAACCACTTGAGGCTCAGGTCATGAAGACAGTAACAGTTGAGACCTTCGGAGTGGACTATCCGGAGCCGGAGACAGTTTAATGATAATAATTATCGATGAGGCAAGCGCAAAACTTGCCTCTTTTTACTATCATGGCGAGATATTCAAGCCACAGTGGAAGCGCGCAGCCGATATGTCATCTGCTCCCGCCGACTGCATCTGGATAGTATCAAACAGGCAGCAGAAGCAAATAGCTGACTCGCTCGGCATAGCATCAGTAGGGGAGCCGCAGTGCGGCACGCGCTATGCAGTCGAAAGCCTTGCGGAGCTTGATATTGAGTATCTGGAGCGGGTGCGCAGGCGGTATAATCACATCCCGTGGGACATCGGCGAGACAGACAGGTGTCTGATACGTGAGCTGTCCCTGTCAGACCTTCCTGCACTTTATGAGCTCTATGACAAGCCCGGCATGACAGACTTTGTGGAACCGCTTTACGACTACGAGACAGAGCTTGAATACCAGAAAGCATATATAGAGAACATGTATGGCTTTTACGAGTATGGCATGTGGCTTGTATTTTTAAAGGAAACAGGCAGGCTGATAGGCAGGGCAGGGCTTGAGCACGATGAAATGGGCTATATGATAGCGCCGGAATTATGGAACCAAGGCTATGCCACGGAGGTGTGCCGCTTCATCATAGATTACGCGCGCGAAAACACAGATTTTGAAGAGCTTTACTGCCGGATAGACGAGAAAAATACGGCATCGGTGCGCCTTGCCAAAAAGCTTGGATTTACAAAGAGCGGGCATATGGATGATGATATAAACGCTTCTATATATAGAAAAAACATAAAAAACAATGAAAAACATTGAAAAATATGCAATTAGGCAATAAAATATAAACATAGTTTAACGATTTGGAGGACGAAAAAATGAAGAAATATGCATACGGAGTAGATATAGGTGGAACAACTGTAAAGATAGGCTTTTTCGAGACCACAGGAAAGCTTGTCGATACATGGGAGATTCCTACACGCACAGAGAATTCCGGTGAGCTCATCCTGCCTGATATCGCAGCATCCATCAAGGAGAACAACGAGAAGCATGGCATCGAGATGGGTGACATCGAGGGTATAGGCATGGGAGTGCCGGGACCGATAAAGGATGACGGAACAGTATTGAAGTGTGTCAACCTCGGCTGGGGCGTGTTCAACGTGGCACAGTCACTCTCAGTACTGTGCGGCGGCATCAAGGTAAAGGCCGGAAACGACGCCAATGTAGCTGCACTCGGTGAGATGTGGCAGGGTGGCGGAAAGGGTCATCAGGATGTAGTCATGATCACACTCGGCACAGGCGTAGGCGGAGGAATCATCCGCGAGGGCAGAATCGTAGCCGGAGTAAACGGAGCAGGCGGAGAGATAGGACATATGCCTATGGTAGATGATGAGTCAGAGTGCTGTGGCTGCGGCAAGAAGGGCTGCTTAGAGCAGTATGCATCAGCAAACGGTCTCGTAAGAGTGGCAGAGAGATACATTGCAGCAAACAGGAATGTGGCAACAAAGCTTGATTTAAATGCAGGCTTCACAGCCAAGGATGTATGCGATGCGGCAAAGGCAGGAGATGCAGCGGGCATTGCAGCAGTAGAGCAGTCTATGAAGCTTCTCGGCAAGGCAATGGCAGCAGTAGCATGCGTCATGGACCCTGAGGTATTTGTTGTCGGCGGAGGCCTTTCAAAGGCAGGCAGCATCATCATCGATACAGCAGCAAAGTACTATAAAGAGTATGCTTTCCATGCAAGCCGTGAGACAGAGATCAAGCTTGCCACACTCGGCAACTCAGCCGGCATGTATGGCGGAGTAAAGATGGTTATCGGCTAACAACATAAGATTGCAATTTTTAAAGAAATAAAATATAATGGCTACTAAAGATACACTACAATCGAGGTGAGACTATTGGCAGATTACTCAACAGAAGAATTAGAAAAAATAGCGGACAAATTTCGCTCTGATACCAGCGGTATAAGGGGAACAAAGGATTTTACGAGCCCAGAGGAGCTTTACGATGAGCTGAAAAAGGAAATCAAAAAGTACCATCCGTCGGATGACACGAGCCTTGTGGACAAAGCCTACAGGGTAGCTTATGATGCTCATAAGGGTCAGGCGCGTAAGTCAGGAGAGCCTTATATCATACATCCGCTTTGTGTTGCCATAATACTCGCCGAGCTCGAGCTGGATAAGGAAACCATTGCAGCAGGACTGCTCCATGATGTGCTGGAGGACACCATCATGACCATGGATGAGATGCGTGCGGAGTTTGGAGACGATGTCGCACATCTGGTGGATGGCGTTACGAAGTTGAAGCACCTGCACCTGACAGACAGCACCAAGGATCCGAAGGACAAGAATGCGGACAGGCTAGAGATGCAGGCAGAGAATCTGCGCAAGATGTTTCTCGCCATGGCAAAGGACATCAGAGTCATCCTCATAAAGCTGGCAGACAGACTGCACAATATGCGTACACTCAAGTACCAGTCCAAGGAGGCACAGCAGCGTATCGCTAGAGAGACACAGGATATCTACTGCCCTATCGCACAGCGACTTGGTATCAGCAAGATAAAGATAGAGCTCGAGGATCTATGTATGAAGTACCTCTATCCGGATGCATATTATGATCTGGTAGAGAAGGTAGCCCTCAGAAAGACAGAGCGCGACACCTACATCCAGGGCTTAGTAAACGATGTCAAGAAGTATGTTTCAGATGCCGGCATCAAGGCTGAGATATACGGAAGGGCAAAGCATTTCTTCAGTATATATAAGAAGATGGTCAATCAGGACAAGACTATAGACCAGATATATGACCTCTTTGCCATCAGGATTCTGGTGGATACCATACCGGACTGCTATGCAGTGCTTGGTATCATACATGAGAAGTATAAGCCTATACCGGGCCGTTTCAAGGACTATATTGCCATGCCGAAGCAGAACATGTACCAGTCGCTTCACACGACGCTCATAGGCCCGAGTGGACAGCCGTTTGAGATACAGATTCGTACCTACGAGATGCATCGTACTGCTGAGTACGGTATCGCGGCACACTGGAAGTACAAGGAAACAAACAACGGCAATGCCACTACCACCACTGTCACAGAGGAGGAGAAGCTCAGCTGGCTGCGCCAGATACTCGAGTGGCAGCAGGATATGTCGGATAATAAGGAGTTTATGACTTTATTAAAGAGTGATTTAAATTTATTCTCCGACAATGTGTTTGCATTCACACCGTCCGGTGATGTAAAGAATCTGCCAAAGGGCTCCACACCTATAGACTTTGCCTACAGCATACACTCAGCAGTCGGCAACAAGATGGTCGGTGCCAAGGTAAACGGCAAGCTCGTGCCGATAGACTATGTCATCAAAAACGGCGACCAGATAGAGATAATCACCTCGCAGAACTCCAAGGGACCAAGCCGTGACTGGCTCAAGGTCGTAAAGAGCACACAGGCCAAGAACAAGATCAACCAGTGGTTCAGAAGTGAGCTCAAGGAGGAGAATATACAGCACGGCAAGGATCTGATAGCAGCCTATGCCAAGGCAAAGGGCATCAACTTTGCTGAGATAAACAAGCCTGAGTATCAGGAGAAAATACGCCGCAAATACGGCTTCCACGACTGGAACTCATGCCTTGCAACCGTCGGCCACGGCGGACTCAAGGAGAGCCAGATAGTCAACAGGATGTACGACGAGTACAAGAAGGATCATGTGGTGCCGGTGACAGATGCAGATGTGCTTGGCAGCATCGCAGAAAAGCAGCAGGCGGCAGCAGGCATACAGCCCGAGCACAAGTCAAAGAGCGGCATTGTGGTACACGGACTCTATGACGTGGCAGTGCACTTCTCGAAGTGCTGCAATCCTGTTCCGGGAGATGAAATCGTTGGCTTTGTCACGAGAGGCCGAGGCATCTCCATCCACAGGACAGACTGTGTGAATATCATCAATCTGTCCAAGATAGAAAAGGACAGGCTCATAGAAGCAGAGTGGCAGGATACAGCCCTCATGGACAATGGTGCCGAGTATCAGGCAGACCTAAAGATATTCTGTCATGACAGGCCGGGACTGCTCGTAGATATCACAAAGATATTTACCGAGAAGGAAATCAATATCAGTGGTATCCAGTCCAAGACCAGTAAGCAGGGCATCGCTACAATCGAGGTATTTTTTAATATCAAAGGCAGGGACCAGATAAAGGTTCTAGTGGAGAAGCTCAGACAGATAGAAAGTGTAATAGACGTAGAGAGGACCACCGGCTAAATCCCGGTGGTTCTTGCGTGAAGCATAACATATAACAGATAAGGAGTACACTCATATGGTAAATATGAAGATAGACCACTTCGTAGTGGGACCGGTGCAGACCAACTGCTATTTTGTCACCAATATAAAGACAAAGGAAATGATAATAATAGACCCTGGCGCGTGTGCAGATCAGCTCGCCAAAAAGGTGGATGAGTCAGGCGCAAAGCCTGTAGCAATACTGCTCACACACGGACACTTTGATCATGCCACTGATGCAAAGCCGCTCGCAGACCGTTACGGCATCAAGATATATATCCATGAGGCAGACAAGGCTACGCTTGATGATCCGCAGCTCAATGTCAGCTACATGATGGGGCAGTCAAAGACTTTTTATGCAGATGTATTTTTGAAGGATAAGCAGGAACTTGACATCGCAGGCTTTCACATAGTAGTGCTTCACACACCGGGGCATACACCGGGCGGCTGCTGCTATTATTTCCCGTATGAGGACGTGATCTTTACAGGAGACTCACTGTTTTGCGGCTCAATCGGACGTACGGATTTCAAGGGTGGCAGCATGTCAGACCTCGTGCGCACAGTGAAGGAAAAAATCATGACACTGCCTGAGCATACAGAGGTGTACCCGGGCCACAACGACACAACAACCATAGAAAACGAGAGGATGTATAACCCTTACTTATGATAGTAGTAGTATTTAATAAACCGGATTTTGAATATGATGTGCACTCATTGCTCAAGGAGTTCTTCCCGCAGGAGGATGTGCAGATGTACTATAGCTGCTCACCTGATGAGGTGGAGGGGAAAAACCTGGCCTGCACACACCACGAGATGACAGACGATGGCATAAAGGAATTTGCGGATGCCTCACAGGTATTTAAGATAGACTATGTGGGCGATGAGATTGCGGTGGAGTGGACGCTGAATATGGCCGACGGAAATAATTCCATGACAGGTGAGATACAGCAAGCCGACAAAAGTGACATTGAAACAGCCGGAGAAAGTATTTGCACAAAAATATCCGTGACCGGAACAGACCGTAAGGAAACCAAAAACCGCCTCAAGCTAGCCCTGTATTCCATGATAGAAAAGGGCACAGGAAAGAGCCTTCCGTGGGGCACACTCTCAGGCATCAGACCGACCAAGATAGCCATGAAGTGCATAGAGGACGGCATGAGCGATAAGGAAACCTACGACTATCTGAAGGAAACCTATCTCGCAAGTGATGAGAAAATCGACCTCTCAATAGGCATAGCAAAGCGCGAGAAGGCACTGCTCGACAAGGTGGACTATGACAACGGCTACAGCCTGTACATAGGCATACCATTCTGCCCGAGCACCTGTGCATACTGCTCGTTTACCTCATACCCGCTCGGTGTGTGGAAAAACCGCGTGGATGATTACCTCGACGCACTCGAGAAGGAGATAGACTACACGGCACAGAAATTCTATCACAAGAAGCTAAACTCCATCTACATAGGAGGCGGTACACCGACCACACTAAGCCCTGCGCAGCTTGACAGGCTTATCAGAAAAATTAAATGCAGCTTTGATTTAAAGGACTGCCTGGAATTTACCGTGGAGGCAGGCAGACCGGACTCCATTACGAGAGAAAAGCTCCTGGCACTAAAGAAAAACGGCATCAGCCGTATATCGGTCAATCCACAGACCATGAAGCAGCAGACACTTGATATAATAGGAAGACACCACACAGTAGACGATACGATACAAAGCTTCAAGCTCGCGCGTGAGCTGGGCTTTGACAACATAAACATGGACCTCATCATGGGACTTCCCGAGGAGACTCTAGATGATGTAAGGCACACAATGGAGCTGGTGAAGGAGCTGGCGCCTGACAACGTCACCATCCATTCACTCGCAGTAAAGCGCGCTGCAAGACTCACCATCTTCAAGGACCGCTACAGCGATATGCAGATGGTCAACACCCAGGAGCATATGGACCTCTGCGCAGCCTACTGTAAGCAGATGGGGCTTGAGCCATACTACCTCTACAGGCAGAAGGGCATGGCAGGCAACATGGAAAACGTGGGATATGCGGCAAAGGGCAAGGCCGGCGTATACAACATACTGATCATGGAGGAAAAGCAGACCATCGTGGCCTGCGGAGCAGGAGCAAGCACCAAGCGCGTCTGGCCAATACCGAATCCCGATGGCACTCACCGAATCGACAGATGCGAGAATGTCAAGGATGTAGGGCAGTATATTGCAAGGATTGATGAGATGATAGAGAGGAAGCAGAGGCTGTTTGAGGAAAAATAAGCAATATGACATATAATAATGTATATTTATTGGTGCTGTAATATCATAGCGATTAGCAAATCTGTCAAAAATTATAAAGAAAACCTAATATTCATTGACAAAGAATTAAAAATGGGTAAAAATAATTCGGGGGGGGTACTAAGGTGTCTCCCCTGTAGCAGGTATAGAGGAAAATAAAAGATACCATAAGGAGAATTTGGAAAGAATGTACAGAAAGAAAGGCAGAGGATGGACAAAGCATATAGATTTTATGCTTATAGATATCGCATGCATTGTTATAGCATTTTTTATTTCATATGTGATACGCTTCGGCTTTAATAACCCATACATGGACAAGGACTACCGTATACTGGGGGTAGCATTTCTTCTGATAGATTTCTTTGTGGAGATAATGGCAGACTCATTCAAGAACGTCCTAAAACGCGGATATCTGGATGAATTTATATCGACATGTAAGCATGCAGTGCTTGTATTTCTGGTGACAGCACTATTTCTGTTCACCACACAGATGGCTGATATATACTCGCGATTATCATTTTATATCATGTTTCCAATCTATGTGACAATAACATATGTAGCAAGACTAGCGCTCAAGAGCTTCCTTAAGAAAAAGGGATTTGGAGCATCAAAGAAATCGCTGTTTGTCATAGCACCCGATGCTATGCTACGTGATACACTGCGCACAGTGGAGAAAAGCTGTATAGGCTATACAAAGATAGTAGCAGCTTCACTGGATACAGACATGAAGGGCAAGACTATATGCGGCATACCGATTGTTGCAAACCACGATGGCATAGTGGACTATGCATGTGATGAGTGGGTGGACGAGGTGCTCATCCCGCCTTGTAGCGAGGATGAATATCCAGAGCGGATGGCAGATATATTCCTTGAGATGGGAATAGCGGTACATACAGGAATAACCAAAAATGGCACAGCCCAGGGAGGCTACAAGCAGATAGAAAAGATAGGCGACTATACCGTAGTCACATCAAGCGTGAACTATGCCAACACCAGCGCGCTTCTGGTAAAGAGAGGCATGGATATAGTCGGAGGACTGGTGGGCTGTCTGTTCACACTTATCATCATGATATTTGTGGGACCGGCGATATACATAGCATCGCCGGGACCGATATTTTTCTCACAGGAAAGAGTTGGCAGAAACGGCAGAAAATTCAAGATGTACAAATTCCGCAGCATGTATATGGATGCCGAGGAGCGAAAAAAGGAGCTTGCGGCACAGAATAAAGTGGGTGACGGAATGATGTTTAAGATGGACTTTGATCCGAGAATCATAGGCAATAAGGTGCTGCCAAACGGAAAGAAGAAAACCGGAATTGGGCAGTTTATCAGGAAAACAAGCCTGGATGAATTCCCACAATTCTTCAATATACTAGTGGGAGATATGAGCCTGGTAGGCACCAGACCACCAACACTCGATGAGTGGGAAAAGTATGAACCTCACCACAGGGCCAGAATGTCATTCAGGCCGGGACTGACCGGACTGTGGCAGGTGAGTGGCAGAAGCAATATCACAGACTTTGAGGAAGTGGTGAAGCTGGATACTAAGTATATTGGGGAGTGGAGTGTTAAGGGGGATGTGAAGATAATATTCAAGACGTTTGTAGGAGTTTTGAAAAACGATGGAGCAGTGTAAAAATGAGTAAAGTACAGAATGTATTCTTGATTGGAGCAAAAAGTCTTGGAGCATATGGTGGATATGAGACGTTTGTATATAAGCTTACAGAATATCATCAAAATAATCCTAATATAAAGTATCATGTAGCCTGCAAAGCTAATGGCGATGGATGTATGGATGAAACAAAATTGGATAATGTTAAAAGAGTATCTGATTCAGAATTTGAATTTCATAATGCGAGATGCTTTAAAATTCATATTCCTCAAATTGGACCGGCTCAGGCTATTTATTATGATGTTGCTGCTTTAAGAGAGTGTTGCAAATATATAAAGAAAAATAACATAGAAAATCCGATTGTTTATATCATGGCTTGCAGGATTGGTCCATTTGCAAAACATTTTTATAAGGAAATACATAGGCTTGGTGGGAAAGTGTATCTCAATCCGGATGGACATGAGTGGATGCGAGCTAAGTGGAGCAAACCTATACGGAAATATTGGAAAGTATCTGAGCGGATGATGGTTAAATATTGTGATTTGGCTATTTGTGATTCGGTAAATATAGAAAAATATATTCATGAGCAATATGATGGTAAAGGCATTAATGGTAAAAATCCTAATACGACGTTCATTGCATATGGAGCTGATTTGACACCTAGTAAATTATCTGATGACGATGAAAAACTTGTGAGTTGGTATAAGGAAAAAGGATTGAGCAAGAAAAATTATTATTTGGTTGTAGGAAGATTTGTGCCTGAAAATTCATTTGAAATAATGATTAGAGAATTTATGAAATCTAAATCAAAGAGAGATTTTGCGCTTATAACAAATGTGAATGACAAGTTTTTAAATGAATTAGAAAACAAATTACATTTTAGGAGGGATCCGAGGATTAAATTTGTAGGGACAGTTTATGATCAGGAACTGTTGAAGAAAATTCGAGAGAATGCTTATGCATATTTTCATGGACATACGGTTGGGGGAACAAACCCAAGTTTGATAGAGGCTCTTGGAAGCACAGATTTAAATCTTTTGGTTGATGTGGGATTTAATAGAGAAGTTGCAGAGGATAGTGCATTGTATTGGAATAGAAAGGTTGGCTGTTTGGCTAAGTTGATTGATGGTGTAGATCGGAAGGGTGAGGATGAAATTAAAAAAATCGGACTTACTGCAAAGAAACGTGTGGCTGAAGAGTACACATGGGAAAAGATTTGTGATCAGTATGAGACAGTATTTGTAGGAGAAAAATCATGAAAATACTACATTATGCCTTAGGGTTTCCACCGTATCGTAGTGGAGGATTAACAAAGTTTTGTGTTGATCTCATGATTCAACAGGTCAAAGAGGGGAATATTGTAGCTATGCTTTGGCCCGGACAGATGAGGGTTATTAATAAAAGTGTATCTATTAGAATACATGGTAATGTGAAAATTAAGAAACAAGAGATTTTGAATTTTGAAGTTATAAATCCACTACCAGTTTCATTTGATGAGGGAATTACAGATATTAATGCTTATACAATGAATGGTGGAGCAGAGGCTTATAAAGAGTTACTTGATAAGTTTCAACCGGATGTTATTCATATACATACACTGATGGGACTTCATAAGAGTTTTTTGGAAATAGCCAAAAGAAAAAAAATACGATTAGTATTTACTGCGCATGATTTTTTCCCTATATGTCCTAAAGTGACAATGTTTAGGAATGGAGCATTATGTGATACGGCGCAAACTTGTGAGAATTGTGGTGCTTGTAATACTACAGCACTGAGTTTAAATAAGATAAAAATTCTTCAGTCGCCAGTTTATCGGAGGATGAAAGATTCGTCAATAGTTAAAAAAATCAGAAAGTATCATAGAGATAGGTATTTGAGTGAATTAACAACAAGGAATTCGACAAATACAGTAGAAATGGCAAATCAATATATAAAATTGAGGAATTATTACTATTCTCTTTTAAAATTAATGGATACGATTCACTATAATAGTAGTGTTACAAAAAAAGTATATGAGTCCTTTTTTGATTTCCCCAATAATTGTATTGTATCAATATCACATGCAGATATTAGAGATAATCGAAAAATTAAAAATTATTCAAATGATAATTTGCGGATTCGATATCTTGGTCCACAAAGTTATGCTAAAGGATATTTTTTGCTTAGAGTGGCACTTGATAAAGTGTGGAATATTCAACGTAAATTTTGTTTGGATGTTCATTTTGAACCAATGGAATCAGCAGAATATATAAAAGTTCATGAAAGGTATTCTTATAATGAATTAGATAAGCTATTTGATGAAACAGATGTTTTGGTTGCACCAAGTATTTTGTATGAAACATTTGGTTATACGGTTTTAGAAGCATTAAGTTATGGTGTGCCAGTTATAATAAGTGGAAATGTTGGTGCTAAAGATATTTTACCTAAGGGGGCTGGTATTGTTATAGATAATATGGACGAAAAAAAACTGTCTACAGTTTTGCAAAATATTACATTAAGACAATTAAGTGAAATGAATCAAATAATTGTGAAACAAGGAAATATCATTCAGATTGAGGATATGAGTAGAAAGATTGAAACAAATTGTTATGGATGGATATAACGGAAAAAAGATGGGTATCATAGGTGTATTATTGAAAATTGCAGGAAAAGACAATTTTAATTTGAATCCAAATATTGGTGTGGGATATATTATACAGCAATGTTAGAAGTATGGCTGGATGATGGTTCGAGGAAAGTTTTTTCTTTTGGGTATAAAAATATAGCAATTGCTATAAGAGAAAATGCATAAAGAAAGATGGGAAAGTATAATGGTTTTGAGGACTTATAACAAATCAATAGTTGAACTGGTGATTGCTGCTCTGGAATCATTTCTAAAAATCAAAAATAATGCAAATAGATGAACTATTATGTGAAATTGAAAAAATTAAGGATGAAAGGCATAAAAATGGATAGATATTTGAGAAAAAATTGTATATCTATAATTGTACCAGTATACATGGTTGAACAGTATTTAAATAGATGTGTTAATAGTATTATAAATCAAACATATGGAAACTTGGAAATTCTGCTCGTTGATGATGGGTCACTAGATGATTGCCCAAGTATGTGTGATATATGGGCAAAAAAAGATGAAAGAATTAAAGTGATACATAAAAAAAATGGTGGTTTGTCGGATGCGAGAAACAAAGGAATTGATGAGGCAACTGGGGAATATCTACTTTTTGTCGATTCTGATGATTATTTAGAAGAGGATGCTTGTGAAAAATTATTATGTACTATGAAGAAAACAGACGCTGATTTTGTGGTGGGGGTAATTAGGGAAATCCGTGATAACAATATTTTTTATCAAAAAAGAACGAACATAGAGAACAATATTGTATATACTAACAAAGAATTTATTATCAAATCAATTGATGCAAATGAGTGGTATGCTCCTTCTGTAATCAATTTATATAAAACAGCGTTTATTAATCAACATTCATTGAAATTTAAAATTGGACTTTTACATGAAGATGTAGAAATGCTTCCTAGAGTATATTTAGCTGCAGATAAAATCGGTTATATTGATTATCCTTTTTATAATTATGAAATAAGAGAGCAATCAATAATGACATCTGATAATAGAGAAAAAAAAGTTGATAGTATAAATTATATTTATGCGGAGTGGAAAAAAGAATTTGATACAATTGTAGATAAAGAATTGAAAAGTAAAATGTATGGCGCTTTAATAAAATATTATCTACATACATGTAGACAATTAAAAATAAAAAGATGGACGATACCGGAAGTGGATTTTAAATTTGCATTAAGTTATGCATTAAACTTAAAAGAAAAAATAAAGGTTATATTTTTTGAGGTTCTTCCTAATTTATATATTAGTTTAGGAAATCAAGATTGAAAAATTATATATTATTATAAAATTGTTTTTTGATTTGAAGAGGCTATTATTTTATGAAAATTAAAATAGAAAAAGAAACATTGTTTTATATTCCTTGGATTTTTATGGTGATCCATTTATGTGTAGCAAATTCTAATGCTGCAAATTATAATATTCCTGCTATATCTTATATTTGTATAATGCTATTTGGTTTAAAGATTTTATGGACAAAAAATTACTCATTAAAACAAATTATTATTATGGGAGTCATTATAGGCATGTCTATTATGTCGGCTTTACAGTCAAAAGATATGAGATTTTTTTGGTTCGCATTAGTTTTATGTGCTTCAAAGGGCATAGATTTTGATAAGGTGATAAAATATACTGTATGGACAACTTCTGTCAGCTGTCTTGTTTTTATAGTATTATACTATTTTGGAGTAATTAATGGCGCTACATCGGTATCTTCAAGAGGAGTGAGAAAAAGTTTTGGATTAGGTCATCCTAATATGTGTGCTGCATATTATGCACTTATAATTGTGTACTTATTATATTTAAATTATGAAAAAATAAAATTGAAATTTATTGTAGTAATGTTATTGGGAGCATGTATAGTTTTTTATGAAACAAAGTCAAATACAGGATTTATTGTCACAATATTAACAATTGCTATTTTTTGTGTTTTAAAATATATTCCCTTAAGAAAAACTAATACAAGATTAATTATAAGTTTATTAGTATTGATTATAGCAATATTTACGATTATGCCAATTAAATATAATAATTCGTTATCTTGGCTTGATATTTTAATGAGTGGTAGATTACATCAGGCGAATTTTTATTTTGAAAAATATGGAATATCTTTATTGGGTTCAGATATTAGTTATGATTTAAATAAATGGAATACGGATAATATATTAGATCTGGGATATGCTAGAATGCTTATTGCAAATGGTATTGGATATTATTGTTTGATTGTTGGTGGATATATTATAAGCATATTTCGTGCAATGAAATTAGAACAGAGAAAACTATTAGTTTTGTTGGGAACTATGATTATATATATAGCAACAGAAAATGTTGCTACATATATATTTATGAATGCATCTATGTTAGTTTTTTCTAAGATAATATTTAAAGATAAAAGATAAAGATGAGGAATAAAAAATATGAGGAATGATATACCTAAGGTTATTCATTATTGCTGGTTTGGAGGAAATGAATTAACAGAGCTTTCATTAAAGTGCATAGAGAGTTGGAAAAAATATTTACCTGATTATACAATAAAAAGATGGGATGAATCAAATTTTGATATAAATATGTGTGATTATGTTAAAGAGGCATATAATGAAAAAAAATGGGCATTTGTTAGTGACTATGCAAGATTTTGGATACTTTATAATGAGGGTGGATTATATTTTGATACAGATGTTGAAGTTATTAGACCATTAAAGGATATTATAAAAAATGGCCCTTTCATGGGTTGTGAACCACCTCTTAGTAATTCTAAAGTGAAAGTTGCTCCAGGATTAGGGATTGCAGCTTTTCCTAAAATGAAAATTTTTAAAAGATTTTTGGATTATTATAATAATTTGCATTTTATTGAAGCGAATGGCGATATTAATGTTACTACTATTGTAGAATATACTACTTCGATTTTGAGTGAATATGGTTGGAAAAGTGATTTACAAATTCATATAGTAGAAGGTTTGACAATTTATCCTCCTGAATATTTTTGCCCAATGAATTATGAAACTGGTGAAATTAATATTACAGAGAATACTTATTCTATTCACAGATACTCAGCAAGTTGGAAAACTAGAACACAGCAACATCAAGGAGAAGTTTTGAAAAAATTGATTAGAGTATTTGGGAAAAAATTAGGATATAAAATATGGAGAATATATACATTTCCATATAGAGTGAGTTCTAAAGTGAAAAATAAAGGAATGTTAGGAACGATAAAGTTTATAGGTGATAAAATTAGGGGGAATAGCATTTATGAATAATACACTATCAATATGTACTGCTACATATAATCGTGCATATAAAATTTTGAAACTATATGAATCATTAAATAAGCAAACTGATAAAAATTTTGAGTGGATAGTTATTGATGATGAATCAAATGATAATACTCAAGAGTTAATCAGTAAATGCGAAAATCAAGATAATGGTTATAAAATAAAGTATATTAAGCAAAAGCACGGAGGTAAGCATAGAGCGATAAATAGAGCTGTTGATATAGCTGAGGGGGATTATATATTTATTGTTGATAGTGATGATTATATTACGCAGAATGCGGTGGAATTGATACATAAATGGATATCTTCATGTGTTGATAATTATATGATAGCTGGTGTGGCTGGGCTAAAAATAGCTGTTGATGGTAGAATATATGGTGGAAATACTAAGATTAAAAGAAATTATGTAGATGCATCTAATTTTGAAAGAGCAAAGTATCATTTATATGGAGACAAGGCAGAAGTTTATAGACGAGATTTGTTGATGAAATATAAATTCCCAGAATATGAGGGTGAATATTTTATAACAGAGGATATATGTTGGTTGAATATTGCAGCAGAAGGACTTAAAATTAGGTGGTATAATGAGCCGATATATATTGCCGAATATTTGGATGATGGGCTCTCAAAGAGTGGTGCGAATGATATAAAAGGACATAAAAATAATTTTAAGGGATATTGTTTATATATTTCAGAATGCATTAAGAAAAAACCGTTTACACAAAGATTAATTCATTTAAAGGAGTATAATAAAACATGCAATTGCTTGAAAATAGGATTGAAAAAAAGAAGTAAATTAATTGGTATTTCAATTGCAAAATATTTACGTATGTATTGGTTTGGTATTCCGATTGGTTATTTGATTAGAAAGATTAGAAAATATTAATTAGGAAATTGTAGTATGGATAAGGTAACCGTTGTAATTACAACTTATAAAAGAAAAGAAGAATTTAGAAAAGCATTAATAAGTGTTATAAATCAAACTTATGATAATATTGAAATAATTGTTGTTGATGATAATATTGAGAATACATATATTGTATACGTTCAACAAATATTAGAGAAATATGATAATGTTAAATATATAAAAAATAAAAAAAATTTAGGTGGTGCACTATCTCGTAATGTGGGTTTAAAGGCTTCTACAGGGAAATATATTGCATTTCTCGATGATGATGATGTATATTTTGATAAAAAGATAGAAAATCAGGTTAAATGTTTCGAAGAAAGTGATGTTTGTAATCTTGGAATTGTATATTGCCATACAGAGGCTGTTGATGTATATGAGAATATTTTAGAAAAATATGAAAAAAATGTAAGAGGTGATTTTCTTTTAGAAAATATGCTCGGAACAATCGCTGCTACTACACAATGGTTATGTTTAAAATCAGCAGTAGAACAAGTTGGTGGATTTAAAGATGTACCATCAAAACAGGATACAACTTTATTATTGGATCTTGCTATGGCAGGATATAGAATTGATGTTGTCCCTCAGATTTTAACCAAATATTATGAATTAGATATTGAACGAATAAGTGGTGTGAGCGAAAAGAATCTCAAAGGAGAATTACTGCTGAGAGATTATATGCGTAGAATATATAATAGATTCGATTATAAAAATATAAGAACAGTTGAATATAATATTGATTTTCGGATTTATTATTTACAAATTAGACTTGGAAAATATAAAGAAGCTTTTCAAACATTAAAATTATTATATAAGACACATATTAATAGATTAAATGTTTTAATTATAATTATAAAACATCCGTTTAGGAGATTTAGAAAGGAAAGATTAAAGTGAGTATATTAGTAACGAAATCATCTATGCCTCCATATGAAGAATATTGTGAGGAAATTAAGGATATTTGGGATACACGTTGGTTAACTAATATGGGAGAGAAGCATGAATTACTACAAAAAGAACTTAAAGAATATTTAAAAGTCCCATATGTTTCTTTGTGTACAAATGGTCATTCTGCATTACAGGTCGCGCTTCAAGCATTAGGACTTCAGGGAGAAATTATTACAACACCATTTACATTTGTTTCGACAACAGAAGCGATAGTAAGAAGTGGTTGTAAACCAGTGTTTTGCGATATAGATCCCTTGACATACACTATTGATACTAATAAGATTGAAAATCTTATTACAGATAAGACTTGTGCTATTATGCCAGTGCATGTATATGGAAATGTATGTGATGTTGATAAAATTCAGCATATTGCAGATAAGTATAATTTGAAAGTTATTTATGATGCAGCACATGCATTTGGTGTTGAAGTTGGTGGTAAAGGAATTGCAAGTTTTGGTGATGTTTCAGTCTTTAGTTTTCATGCGACAAAGGTTTTTCACACAATTGAGGGTGGAGCTATATGTTGTGCATCAAAGAAATTATTTGATAAGATTAACATAATTCGTGATTTTGGAATAACAGATAGTGAGCACGTTGATTATATAGGAACAAATGCCAAAATGAATGAGTTTTCTGCAGCAATGGGTATATGCAATTTGAGATATATAGATAAAGAAATATTAAGGCGAAAACATGTTTATGAGAAATATGTAGAGTGCTTATCTAGTATAGATGGTATTACGATGCTTAATGAAGTTCAAGGACTTAAAAGAAATTATGCATATTTTCCTATTATCGTAAATGCATCTATATTGGGAGTTTCTCGTGATGACATTCAAAGAGTATTAGCTGATAATGGGATATATACTAGAAAATACTTTTATCCTCTTACAAATGATTTTTCGTGTATTTCATCAATTTTTGATAAAGGACAGACAGATGTTGCACGTGGCGTTGCAAGCAATGTATTAACTTTACCTATGTTTGCTGATTTAAGAGACAGGGATATTCTAAATATATGTAATAAAATTAAGGAGATGTTATAAATGTCAAAAAGAATTGGCCTTTTGTCATTGAGTAATGCTGAAAATTATGGTGCTGTTCTTCAAAGTTATTCTTTATACAGGGTTATAAAATCAATGGATCGAAATGTTCATGTGATAAATTATTTCCCAGCTTTTATGAAAGGAAGATATAAGCTCCTTTGGCTTGATAAAAGTACAATAAGAAGTATGGTATCTACGTTTAAATACTCATTTGAATGTTTACCGTATACATTAATTAAAAAAATTCGTTTTTGTGTATTTCGTATGATATATTTGCACAATGCTCCCATATTAAAAAGGAAAAGTCTGAAAGATGCATATGATATATATATTGTAGGTAGTGATCAAGTATGGAATACCAATATAACTAATATGGATATGACTTTTTTTCTTGATTTTGTTGAAGATAATAAGAAAAAAAATAGTTATGCTGCAAGTATAGGTGTTTCAAAATATCCTAAAAGTATTGAAGACTTTGTATTTAAAGAGATTGGCAAGTTTAATAGAATTTCAATACGGGAAAAACAAGGGAAACAGTATATAAAGAGAGAAAAAAATGATTTGAATGTATTATGTCACATAGATCCTGTCTTTTTGACTTCTGCAGAGGAATGGAAAGTTTTTTGTAAAAAAAATATCATTAGGGAGAAATATATTTTAATCTATTCATTTGAAAATTTGAAGTTAGCTATTGAAATTGCAAATAAAATATGTAATGAAAAAAAATGGAAAATAATTATAATTCGAACTGATAAGAATAAATATTATCAAGGTATTAGATGCTATAGAACTGCTGGACCAAGAGATTTCTTAAATTTAATATCGAATGCGGAATTTGTTATTACTGATTCATTTCATGGTACAGCATTTTCTCTTATTTTTAATAGAAATTTTTATTCTATTCCATATAATGCAACTAATTCGAGAATTGAAAATATATTAAGTATATTTAATAATTATGATAGAATGATATCTTCAATTAATGAGGTTGATTTAGAAAAAAAATGTGATTATTCAAATTACAAAAAAATTTTAAAAAACGAAATAAATAAAAGTAGAGATTATTTGGAAAATATATTAGAAGTGGAGACATAAAGTTAATGAATTGTCATTTAATTCCTGATGAAAAATTTACAGATAAGGTTATAAATTTCCTTTTAGATAATTATCCAGATGGTTGTAATTATTTTTTTATTTACAATGAAGGAAAAAAATTTTATGAAGGTAATTACAAAAATGTAAAAAAAGTGGATAACATATTGAATTCAGAAAATGAAATTTGTGAGATATTACAGAAGGCTGATAGGATTTTTATACATGGCTTTGGTGCAACTCAAATTATTAAATTTTTTAATAAACATATAAAATTTATTGATAAATCAGTAGTGATTATGTGGGGAGGTGATTTGTATAATGACCATATTTTTTTAGAATCACATAATGGATTATGTTTAAGACTAAGGTATAGTATGTTATTAAAAAGAAGAATAATAAAAAAAACACCTATTTTTATGACTTTTACGTGTACTGATTATGATAGAGCAAATAAATGGTATGGGGCGAATGGAAAGAGATATGATTGTCTTTATCCTTCAAACTTGGATAAAAATTTGTTAAATATAATAAAAAAAACACCTGATGAAAGCTGTAAAAGAATATTAATTGGAAATAGTGCAATGCCTACTAATAATCATTTAGAGGCATTTGAAACAATAAAAAAGTATGCAGGTGAAAATATAAAAGTATTTTGTCCGTTATCTTATGGTGGAACAACAGAATATGTTAATAATGTAATTTCTGTAGGAGAGAAAATATTTGGGGATAAGTTTATTCCGGTATTAGAATATATGTCAATAAATGAGTATTCTCAATTGTTGGCTGACATTGATATTGCAATATTAGCATTTGATAGACAACAAGCAACTGCTAATTTAGAAATATTGGCATATTATGGGGCAAAAGTATATATGAAGAAAGATTGTGCTTTATGGGAGCATTATGTAGAAAGAGATAAATGTGCTTTTTATGATATTGATAATTTGAAAATTAGTACTTTTGAGAATTTTTGTGAATTTTCGCCTGAGAATAAAGAGATAAATAGAAATTATTTTTCAAAAATATGGAGTAATGCATATCTAAAAACATTATGGGATGAGGTAATAGTATCTTAATTTCAATTGTATGGTTGAATATATTACCATATTTTAGAAAGGGGTCGTCATGAAAAAGAAAATGATGGTAAATATTCTAACTGGTTTTTTAGGACAGTTATTGGTTATTATTTTAGGAATAATTATTCCTAAAATAATGATAGGAACTTATGGCTCAGATTTAAATGGCTTAGTTAGTACAGTCGCGCAAATATATACATATTTATCTTTATTGGAAGCTGGGATTGGACAAGCTACTAGAAATGCGTTATATAAGCCAATAGCTGAACATAATGAAGAGAAAATTAATTTTATCTTACAGTCAGCAAAGGGATATTTTAAAAAAATTACATTTTATTATGCTATAGGTGTTATTGGGATATCAGTAATTGCTCCTCTAGCTATAAAAACTAATGTTGATAGATTGACTGTTTTTCTTATTGTTATCATAGAGGGATTATCTGGCGTTATTTCATTTTATTATATAGAAACACCTGTAACGATGCTAAATGCAGACGGAAAAGGGTATGTTAATAATGTTTTAAATTTATCAAATAAAGTATTAGCATATGCTATTAAAATTATTTTAGCTTTTGGTGGAATAAATATTTTGTTTGTGGAATTTTCATATTTTATAATTAATATATTAAAAGTTCTATTTTATAAATTATATTTTAAAAAGAAATATCCTTGGATTGTTTTAAAAACTAATAATTCATATGGTATATTAAGAGATAGGAATGCTTATGTTTTAACGGAGATTGCTTGGACAATATTTTCATCTACGGATATGATTGTTATCTCAACATTTCTAAGTACTAAATTAGCAAGTGTATATTCTATATATAATATGATTTTTTCTAATTTGAGTATTTTGCTTAATGCTGTTGCTAATAGCATATCGTACATATTGGGACAAAGTTTTCATAAAAGTATAAAGGAATATGAGAAAGTACATGATGCATTTACAGCATTATATTTAGGCAGCATAACTATTATTATGTCAGTGTGTTATATTCTTACAATTCCGTTTATTGAATTATATACAAAGGGTATTTCTGATGTTAATTATATATATAATGAGTTACCGGTGATGTTTTGTTTGGTTCAACTTTTATCATGGAGTAGAAACGTTTCTGGAAACTTAACGGGTATTGCTGGATATGCGAAACCAACAAGTTATATTTCAATAATCGAAGCAATATTAAATATAATATTATCAATTATATTAATTGGAAAAATGGGGATTGTAGGGGTATTGTTAGCAACCGTAATTGCATTGCCATTAAAGGTTATATGGTGTATATATATTTCAGATAAGAAAGTATTAAAAAGGTCTTATAAGAAATCAATCATGATATTGGGAAGTAATTATTTATTTTTTGCTTTCGTAATATGGTGTAAACATTATGTTAACTTTAAAATAAGTTCATTATGTGAGTTCTTGATTTATGGTACTGGTCTAACTTTTATAATTGGAGTGGGAGTGATATTGATAAATATTATAGTAAATAGAGAATTAATAATGGTTGTAAAGAAATATATATTTAAGAGGTAATGTGGTGAAAACGTATGCGGTAAAGAATAAAGACGAAGAAATCGTTATGAAATCTAGATCAGGAGGTTTTTTTACAGCTATTTCTGATTTGTTTTTAGAGAATGGTGTGGTTTATGGATGCGTATTAGATAATAATTATAAGGCGGTACATGTGCGCACTGAAGATAAATTGGAAAGAGATAAAATGAGGGGATCTAAATACGTACAAAGTGAATTAGGAGATTGCTTTAAACAAGTTCAAAATGATTTAAATAATAAGAAAAATGTCTTGTTTACGGGGACTTCATGTCAAATTGCGGGCCTTAGGAGTTTTTTACAAAGAGAATATACGAATCTTTTATGTGTTGATATAGTTTGTCATGGGGTGCCAAGTCCTAAAGTATGGAAATATTACTTGGATTGGCAAAGTAGAGGTAAGACGATAAATAATGTTAATTTTAGAGATAAAATTAAATTTGGATGGAGGGATCACATTGAGACATTAGTTATTGATGGAAAAGAAGTAAATAGTAAAGTATGGACAAATATTTTTTATAGTGGGTATGCATTAAGACCGTCTTGTTATAAATGTATTTTTAAATCATTAGATCATCCTGGAGATATAACTATTGCAGATTATTGGAATATTGAGAATGCTGCCCCAGAATTTGATGATAATAAAGGTGTTTCGCTAGTATTGCTAAATACAGAACTTGGTAAATTATATTTTGACAGGGTTAAAAATAATATTATTTGGAAAGAGACTAAGATAGAAAATTCTATGCAAAGGGCATTTATTAGACCTGAAAATATGCCCGATGATAGAGAAGAATTCTGGCATGATTTTAAATATAAGCCATTCTCATATATTGCTTATAAATATGGTGGATTAATACCTTTTAGAAAAAAATTTTATATTATTGTGAAGAAAATCGTTAAAAGAATATTAGGAAGGAATGAGAATGAAAGATAATTTCGTAAGACCACCAATTTTGTACAAGGATAAGCTAGAATGTTGTGGCTGTACAGCGTGCTATTCAATTTGTCCCAAGGCAGCTATTATTATGAAAATGGATGAAGAAGGATTTTATTATCCTATTATTATTGATAACAAATGTGTGGCCTGTCTAAAATGTATAAATATATGTCCATTAAAAAATAAGAGCACTTGAATTGGATAAATAATTTATGATTAATGAATGGAGACAAGAAAACAATGGGAAAATACTTTGGAACAGACGGCTTCCGTGGAGAGGCTAATGTCAATTTAACAGCAGAGCATGCATATCAGATCGGTAGATTTTTAGGCTGGTATTATGGAGAGCTTAAGAAACAGAAGCAGCTCGACGAGCCGGCAAAGATAGTAATAGGAAAGGATACAAGACGTTCAAGCTACATGTTTGAGTATTCACTTGTATCAGGACTTACAGCATCGGGAGCAGATGCATATTTATTACACGTTACCACAACTCCATCAGTGGCATATGTAGCCAGAATCGATGATTTTGACTGTGGTATTATGATTTCAGCAAGCCACAATCCATACTATGATAACGGAATAAAGCTTATCAACGGAAATGGAGAGAAGATGGATGAGGAGACCATTCTCCTTGTCGAGGACTACATAGACGGAAAGCTTCGCCTGTTTGGTCAGGAGTGGAAGGAGCTGCCTTATGCACATAAGGACGCAGTCGGATGCACAGTTGACTATGTAGCAGGCCGTAACCGTTACATGGGATACCTCATCTCACTTGGAGTATATTCATTCAAGGGCATGAAGGTTGGTCTTGACTGCGCCAACGGAAGCTCATGGAACATGGCAAAGTCTATTTTTGAGGCACTTGGAGCAAAGTGCTATGTCATCAACAATGAGCCAAACGGTCTCAACATTAACAACAATGCAGGCTCAACACATATCGAGGGCTTACAGAAATATGTAGTGGACAATGGGCTTGATGTGGGCTTTGCATACGATGGAGACGCAGACAGATGTCTCTGTGTAGACGAGCTTGGAAATGTAATCACAGGAGACCACATCCTCTATATCTATGGAAAGTACATGAAAGAGAGAGGAAAGCTTGATAACAATACTGTTGTCACAACTGTTATGTCAAACTTCGGACTCTACAAGGCATTTGATGAGCTTGGAATCGGCTATGCAAAGACTGCAGTAGGTGACAAATATGTATACGAGTACATGCAGCAGAACGGCTGCCGCATCGGCGGAGAGCAGTCAGGACATATCATCTTCTCTAAGTATGCATCAACAGGTGATGGTATCCTTACCAGCCTTAAGATGATGGAGGTCATGATGGCTAAAAAACAGAAGATGAGCCAGCTCTGTGAGGGGCTTAGCATCTACCCACAGGTGCTTCAGAATGTGCGTGTAGCTGACAAGGCCGAGGCACTTGCCAATCCGGAGGTTCAGGCGGCTGTCGAACAGGTTACTGCAGAGCTCGGTGATACAGGACGTATACTTGTGCGTGAGTCGGGTACAGAGCCTGTTATCCGTGTCA
>OGLJ01000269.1_pt1 | contig 64434 bp, 76 predicted proteins | sample 1572801 | NCBI WGS metagenome assembly OGLJ01 (sample SAMEA2581877, study PRJEB24529) | metagenome | biome: Human gut stool | place: China | collected 2011
TTTTCGGTGACTGGGGGTCAAGAGGCCGTGAGTTCAAGTCTCGCCACTCGGACCAAGAAAAACCTCGAAACCGTTGCGGTTTCGAGGTTTTTTCATATTTAGACTATTCTGGCAAATTCTCGATTATGCCCAATATTTCTATCCTGTTACCCCCGCCGTTACCCTCGCATAAAAGGCCTCTACCCATTGCGGGCAGAGGCCTTTTTGGCTAATAGTGCATCATTTTTTAGGCTCGCTCATCCCTCGCGAAACATCCCTTGCATCGTCCGAACCTCTGCAGCTTTCTCAATCTGCTTCCTGTGCAGATAGTCATAGAGGCCCTTCATGCCCTCGGGCGGCTCGCCTTTCTCCTGCTTGTACTTCTGGATGACGCCAGCGACCTCGGCGTGGAGCATCGTCATGTGATGCATCTCTTCGCCGGAAAGCTCGTAAAACGTCTTCGCAAGAGCGGGACATTCGTCCTTGTACTCGAGGGCGCATTTCGCGTACTTCATCGCGTCCTCGATTTCCTCGTCGACCATCGCCGACAGTTTTTCAATGAGTTTCATTTTCTTCCTCGCTTTCTGCAGCTTCGACATTATTTATGGCATTAGCAAATAGCAGCAAAATTATCCCGAGCAGCAGAGCATCTGAATCGTCGTTCACAGTTTTTCGACCGTGACCGCAAGGTTGTTGACGACCGATGCCACGCCGTCGAGCGCCAGCGACAGAAGAGAGCCGTCACAGCCGCAGGCGTTACGAATAATAGCCGTAATAGTGAGGTTTGCCACGCCGTTTGCTGCGACCGTCTGAGCTGCCGTAGCGCCGATGATGGCGACGCCGTCCTTCTGTGCGGTCAGGCTGACCGTACCGGCAGCCGTGGGTGCGACTGTCGCGCTGACATTGACAAGGTAATAGCCCTGTCCACACAGCGTAATCGCGTTGCCGTCCTGACGGATGTTGCAGCCATAGCGGCGCGTCGTCGAGCCGACCGGAACGATGCCGCCGACCGGCACGGTGGGATTGCTGACGTTGGTCGTGTAAATTGCAGACTTACTCATATTTTTACCCTCCTAAAAAATTAAAAAGCGGAGCAGCTGTTGCCGCCCCGCTTGCCTCGCCGAATAGGGCGTCAAATGTTGCCGTTTCCGCAACCGCAGCCACAGAACGGGGAGTTTCCCGCGCTGTAGGTGTAGCCGCTGGGATAGCGCACGACACCGCACATCTGCTCGCGCAGATAGAGCTGGTTGTTGGCCTGCTCAAGCTGTGCGATGCGGCCTTCGAGCTGGCTCTTTTCGAGCGCTGCGAATTTAGCGTCGATGTTGGCGTTGATGGCGTCAAGGCCGCGCTGCGTGGTGCAGCAGCAGTCTGCCATCTGGCGCTGGATGTCGTTGCCGGTCTGCATGATGGTCATGTTCGTGCCGTTCTGCGCGAGCGCGACTTCCTTGCCCAGCTGGCCGATGCCGCCCTGCATCTCGTAGCCGAGATTGCAGATGCCGTTGCCGATGTTGGTCAGGCGGTCGTTCAGCTGGCCAAACTGCTGGCCGAAAAGGATCTCCTGCTGCGATGCGGCCGTGGCGTACTGGCCAAACTCGCCCTGGCGGTTCCATCCGTTGCCGCCAAAGCCAAACATGAAGAGGAAGAGCACGACAATGAGGAACCAACCGGAGCCCCAGCCGTTCTCATCGTTCGCACCGCGGGTGACCGCGGCGATATCGCTGAGAGACATACCACTATCCATGTGTCAAAACTCCTTCCTGAAAGAATTTTATAAATAAACCGTTGCGCACCGGCTTATTTCAGAAATTGCACGAACTCCTTTGCCTGTTCCTGGAGCTGCTGGAACTGAGCCTGAGACATCTGCCCAGACTGTAAAAGGCGTTCAATCTCCTGCTGCGCTTTCTGAGGCGTCATGCCTGCAGCGAATTTGCGGAATTCGCCGATCATCGCAAGGGGATTATTCGGTCTTCTGCTTCCGCCGCCCATCAGCATTTGCATCATCGGATTTGGCATTGAGTATTTCCTCCAATCTCTTCACGCGGTTTTCAAGACTGTTGACGTCTACCGGCGCAGCCGCCTGATACGGCGCGACTGTGTACGGCGTAACGGTGGCATACCCCGCACCATCCGTCTGTTTGAGCCAGACAATGGGGTCGTTCTCGTCCATCAGCAAAATAGAGCTGTTCGGAGCGAGCCTGAACGCCTCTGCGCCATTTCTTCCGTTCACGCGGGTAATTTGACCCGCAAAGCCTTGCATCGCTCCTGCGCCGTTCTGTGGGCTTGCAGGGGCATATCCTGAATAGGGGTTATACCCCATCTGATAAAGGTTGCCGAAATATCCCATGCGCGCACCTCCTTTTGTTGCCTCAATGATAACGAAAAAGAGACCCCGCAAAGAGCCTGAAAAAGGTCTTTGTAGGGTCTCTTCTTTATGCGTTTTTGATACCGTCCGCGATTTTGCTGTATGCCCGGCGTCGCCGCGTCTTCACGTACTCCGGTGAGACGTGCAGCGTCTCCGCGACTTCGACGCGGCTCTTCCCGCGCACATCGCATTCAATAAGGCAGTACGCCTCATCGGGCGGCAGCTCAAACGATAAGATATACGCCACGGCCCGCTTGGGGGCCATAGAGGATAACTGTGCGCGAATCGCTCGGTGCTGCTTGTCCATGCTGTGCACCGGGGCTTGCAGAGCGCTCACGCGAGGGGAGACATTGCAGGCCTCCCGCCCGTTTTCCTTTCCGTGCCCGATTCGGGCACAATTATTTCATCGTCGCGAGCTTGCGAATCAGGTCACTGCCGTACTTGTACGCCGCGAGGTAGTCGAGCGTCGGATCGAGCAGCCCCGCGCGCTTCTTGAGCACTTCGCGGTAGTCCGGCTCCACAAGCCTGCTCTTGAACTCCTTTTCCCACTTGCCCGCGTTCTCCCTGCCGGACCAGTACGCGGGACACAGCTTACCCGTCACGTCAAAGTGGCGGATGACGTTGCTCGCGGGGATGTTGTACTTTTTCATCAGAGCTTTCGTCAGCTCAAGTGCCTGCGCGACGGTCTTCGCGCCCGGCGCGTATACGCCGTTCTTCTTCTCATCGCACAGCTCAATGCTGATGCTGTTTGCGTTCAGGCAGCGGCCGTGCAGCGTCCCGCCGCCCGTCTGCGGGCAAGACGGGTACTTCTTCCCACCGACCGCCCACGCAACGCGCAGGTCATCCACGCTTTGTACGATCTCCTTCTCGTCGATGAAGTAGTGCGCGCTGGTCTTCACGACGTTGCCCGCGTAGTACTTCGCGTTATTCGCCGCCGTGTCGCCGTCGTTGCCGGTGTAGTGGATCACGATGTACTTGATTGCGCCCGCCGCGCGCGTGCCGCCGACGTTGCCCGCGTTCGCGGGATATTTGCGGATATTCACACCGCTCACTCTCCCTTCGCGCTGCCCGCCGCGTTCTGTGTGCCGAAGTAGAACGCGATGACCATGAGGTACACGGTGTTGAATTCCTGCGTCACCTTCGACTGTACTGTCAGCACGCAGAAGGTCGCCGTCAGCGCAATCGTCACAAGGCTCTTCACGCTAAGAAGGTTTGCGATTCTCTTGTTCAGTAATTCGTTCATGTTATTCGTCCTTTCCCTTGATTTTGATTCCCGCCAGCAGGCCGAGTTCTGCCGTCCACGCAGCGAACCACGCGACGGTCAGGCTGTCCGGCACTACTTTGTCATGAGCGGTCAATACGAGCACCGCAATGCAGTACCAGCAGAGGTTGAGCACTGCCGCGATGACGTACTTGTCCCGCTTTCTCAGCTTCTTCATAAGGCAACCCCCGACAGCAGCCACGCGATAAACGCGCCCGCCAGCGCCGCGAGAGCTTTGTCGATCAGACTGTCCCAGCGTTTCCCCGCCTTGCCCGTGATGGCTTTCACGTCCTCTTTGATCTCTTTGACATCGCCCTCGACGGTCTCCTGCTTGGTCGCCAGCACTTCGACTGACGTTGCCAGCCTGTCAAGTGCCGTTTGATGCTCCTGTAATTCGTTGATCCGATGCGTATTGCTCTTGCATCGGCTTTCGATCAGAGCGATCTCTGCGTCATCGTAGTGCTTTGCATTGTCCATTTTTCACGCCCCCTTATTTTTATGGTGTTCTCCATTGAGCCTATCATGCCGCCTCCGCAAATTCACCACGGGGCAAAAGAACCTGTCGGTGGTCCGACAGGTTCTTTTTCTTTACGTCGCTTTCCTCCTCATGATTGCAAGCTGCTCGTCCACCCTCGCGCGGTTCCAATGGCGAATGCTCTTTCCGACGCCGAAGTCCTCAAAGAGGGCTGCACGCTGTTTATCGGAAAGCCCCTTCTGCTGATAAACAAGCTCCATGATCTGCAAGCCTTCACTGTTGCTGATGGTGTCACCGTTTTTGTCCTTCAGGCTTTTGATCCCGCCTTTCGCCAGATAGAGCGCAATATACTGGGCTTCTGAAACGCCCGTTTTTTTGACGGTATCTATGGCCTTTGCCGCCCACCCGTCCGTTTGGTAATTGCTCACGCTCATTTCCCCAACGATGTTGGCATATTCGTAGGCTTTCGCAACGGCATCTGCCTTATCGCCGTCGCTCATGGACTTATAGCTCGCAAGTCCCGTGAGCTCGCTGACGATCTTATAGGAAGTCTGCCCGCGCTTTGTGGCGTACTTGACGTATTCCTCGCCGGTCAACTGTTTGTTTTCCTTATTCACGGTAAAAGATTTCGGTGCGCGCTGCGGCAGGACTTTGGTTTCACCGGTCGCCTCATACAGGCGGCTCAATTCATCTTCCATTTTGCTGCCGCTTACCTTCGAGGTATACGCGGGATTCGCAAAATTGTTAAATGCTCGCGCTACCGCGCTCCCGGAGTTTTCCGTGCGCCCCCATGCGTCGATAAAGGGAATCTGCCCGTAGTCAACGCCCGGAATACGCGCGCTGGCCTTGCCGAGCGCATATTGCATATCCGGCGTCAGGAATTTGTTCTTATCCGTATAGGTCGTCATGCGCTCGCTTTCGCCCGTGCGCTCCGCCTGCCCGAGGATCGTCGGGATACCCTGCGTCAGATAGCTCGTCGCCGCGCTTGCTACCGCACTGGTTAGTGCGTTTGTGTCCCCGGAGGACGCATATCCTACCGCGTCAAAAACGTCGTTCAGGCTTTGCAGACAGCTCATGGAAAGCAACGGATCTGTCACATTGCTTGCGGCCTGAAGCATATCACTCATAGTGAGATATCCGTTGTTCGCCTGCATCTGCTCGTAAAGGTTTGCCCCGACGAAGAACGGAAGCGCTTCCGGCGCAAGCCAATCCAGCGTAATACTCGTGCCATTTGGCATCTCCAGCGCATATTCCTGATGCCCTTGCAGCTCGTCGAACTTTTTCTTCTTCTCGTCATCACCGCCGTTGCCGCGAAGAATGCCCTCTTTCGCCATATAAAGGCCGAGCATCATCAGCCCCGTGCCGGTCAGCCCGGCGGCGGCCCGGTCGATCATTTCGGTCGCCTGCATATTACCCTTCTGCACCTGCACAAGGTCATAGCTTATGCTTTTGAGGAACCCAATAGGGCTGTATTCCACGCCGCGCACCAGAATGTTGGCTGGTGTCTTGCGGAACGGCAGGATTCCTTCGGTGAGGGTGCTTCCGAGGCGTTTCATCTTGTTATCCCCGCGGTATCTGCCGAGATCGGAGATCATCTGTGAAAACGCATTGGTGTCTCGATAGGTCGCTTTCTGCGCCTCTCTGATCGCGTATTCGCGTGCCGCTCCAATGCCTTTCCCGCCAGCGACCTGCTCCGCGGTAATGCCATTTGCTTTGCAGAATTGCGCCAGCGCCGCCGCGTAATGCGGCTTAGAGAACCATGCGTCTTCCGCATCCAGCGCCGTGCTGTTGAATTTGCGCATCGCTTCCAGCAGTTTCGGTTTGAAGATCGTGCGCCCTTCCTCGATTTCCTGTCGCACATTGACATTATCATTGTACTTGCCGCTACCGAGAGCTTGCTCGCGAATGTTGGCATAGTCACTCCATGACGCCTTGATAAGCCCTGCGTCCTTCGTCGTCAGGATTGCCTTCGTGCGTCCGACCTTGCCGCCGCTCACCGCGTTCGCAGCGCTCTCAATGCCTGCGCCGATGACGTTCTTTACCGTGACAGCAGGAACAAATCCTACGTTGCCAACGATGTTGCGCACATGCGTGCGTGGATTGCCAAGCATCGAAAGGTAGCGCCAAGCGTTCCATTTGTCAATGAAGCGGCTCGGCATCTGTCTGCCGATATCGCGATAGATTTCCTTCATCGCCTCGGTGCGCGCATCGTCGTCCTTTGCGTTCAGGAACTCCTCAGCGAGGTCGCGGTCGATTTTAAGATCAGGAGCCTTTTCCCCGTACTGCTTTTTGAGATCTTCTGTCAAGTTCTCCACGCTGCGCTGCGCCGCATAAAGCTGCGTACCGGGGTCCTGCTGCTTGAGCAGCCGCGTTGCCTGCAACGCCTGTGCCGCATTTCTCTGGCGCTTTACGATGGTGTCGAGCACGTCGATAGCTGTCTCAACATCACCGCTGTTCGCTGCATTGTTGTAGAGTGCCCAGCCAATAGCCGTGTTCTCCTTGCTGATTCCCTCTTTGGTGGAACTTTTCCACTTGTTCAAGGTCTTTTGCCAACCCTCGGTTTTTATGCGGCTTTCTGCGTCACTAATGGCCTGCTTGTCCGTATAGCGGCCGTAGGAGAACTCTCCTTTTGCCACCATTCGTTCCAACGTCGGCACCATTGCGTCCGGCGTGGCCTTTGCTTCCAGCACCGTGCGGATCGTGCGGCTGACGTATTTGTCATCCGCCGTCTTCTTCGGTACCTGCACTTCGCGGTATGCACGCTCGCCCGCCGGGATATATCCGTACTTCTCTTTCAACGTTTCGTAGTTTGCCTCAGGGATCTCGCGGGAGAATGCTGCGTCATCCACGCTGTTGACTTTTTCCAAACGGTCCGCCTCATCTCCGGCGATATACTCCACCGTGTTGACCCCGGCATCCTGCAATGCGGCTTTCAGACGGTCGCTGCTGTTGTCCGGGATCACCGCTGCCAAAACTTCGTCAAACCCAACGGCGCGCTGGGGCTTGGCCTCAAAGTAGCCGGTGGGCATTTCCGCCGCCTCCTGGTAGACGGCCTGGATGTCCTGGGCCGTCTGGCTGCTGATTTTGTACCCCTCCTTGGAGAAGGCCCGCATGATAGCGTCCACCGTCCTCTTGCCCTTGGACGTTTCCATCAGGATGCTGCCGATGATGTCGCTCTCGACGAAGGAATTGTCGGAATGAGCCTTGTTTCCCTGCTTGATCTTCGTGATGATGCTGCCGATCTGGTCATCAATGGCCTGGAGCTTTGCTTCATACTCGGTCCCCTCGTCCATGCCCAGCCGCCCACTGTCCGCCTTGATCTCCTGGATGCTGCGGTATTCCGGCGTCGCCACGGATTGCAGGGTCTTGGCGCTTGCGCCCCAGGTGTTGCCGCCGCGCTCCTCCTGGCCCTCCTTCATCGCCTTGACGATGTTCTCCAGGGTGTAGGCATAGTGGAGCTGCGAGAAGCTGCGGAGATTGCCGGAGGGGGTGTAGGGGTCCTTGCCATTGTAGATGCCCGCCTCGCCCAGCAGGCCGTCCAGCTTCCCGGCAATCCACTCCTCAACGGCGTGGTCATCCACGGAGCTGCGCAGCGCGTCAGAGGTAGCCATCCGGTCAATTTCGCCCTTGGTCGCGCCGCCGTCCTGGTACATATCCCATGCGTGGTGAACGATGTCCTCCAGGGTGAAGATGGAAACGCCGTCCATGGAATTGTCGATGCGGTTCTGCCGTCTTTCGTTGATCTCCGCGTCGGTCCAATGCCTCTTGACGGCCATTCTGCGGAGCATGGGTTCGCCCTGTTCCCGGTAGTAGTCCCGGAGAATGTCGCGGATGACCTCGGCATTCTCGCCCAGGGCGTCCTTCACGCTCTCACCGGTCTCCAGGTTGGCCTCGATTTCAGCCAGCGTGTTCACGCCCAGGCGGTCAACCACCTTTTGCAGGGTGTCGTTACCGAACTTGTCCCACACCTTGTCCATCTTCACCGGCTCCAGACTCTTGCCCTGGTCTGCCAGATAGGCCGCCCGCACCGTGTCCGTGGAGGCCAGCTTCTCCGCCATCTCTGCCGTGCTCCTGGTGCTGGTGTTGTCGATGCCCATAGAGCGCAGGGCGGCGCTGTTCCCGAAGATGCCCCCGGCCACGGAGACATCCCCGGCCAGCCGGTGCAGCTCGTGCTCCACCTGGGATGCCTTTTTGCTGTTCACGGGGTAATCTACTCGCGGAGCTGTCGGCGTCCAGGCATCGCCACCGTACACCTTGTTGGCGCGGAATAGCTGCGGGTCGATGGTGTCCTTGCTGAACACAAGGGAGATGGGGCCGTACTTGGTGTGCCCGTCCCTGGCTTTTACAATGGCGATAGAGGGCATGGGCAGGCCGCCCAGCTTCAGCGCGGACATGATGCTGGCCTCATCCTTGTTGTGGACGGCGATCAGTTTGTCAGTCTCTTCGACCGGCGTTTCCATGCTGAACTTCAGCTTGACATTTTGTACGCCACGAGATAGACTATCTACAGAAGCATTCCCTCGCAGAGCGCCGCTGTCCGCAGCGGAAGAGCCATTAATTTGGGGGATGCTTCTTTCTTGCATCTGCCCAATATTATAGATCATCTTACCGTCTGCGCTCTGCGCCGTCGATATCGTAACCTTGTAATATTTCCCGTCAAAGTCTTTGAAAAACGCCGTGCGATAATTCCAACCGCTACTTGCCATGTCTCCATGTCGACTGTTATGATCTACAACGTTCCTGTCCCCCTTGACAGAAACCTGCGCCAACTCGTCAATATGCGATGCTGCATTTACTTTTCGCTCAAATGCCGCCTCGCTCATAGTACGCCCATCGCTGGTGTGGTTGTCGCTCAGTTTCCCTGCCGAGGTCGCAGTCAGAACCAATTCGTCGCCATCCGCGCCGATAAGCTTAACGTCTTGTCCACGGCGGATTTTCCCGTTAATATAGTCTTCCAGCTGTTCGCTCCAACTCTGCGGGTCATTTCCAAAAATGACCTGTCTGTCGGCGCGGACATATTTTTTGCCATCGGCAGCCTCTTCAATGCTCGCCCTGCCATTTATTTTGCTTGGCGGCGCACGCGTGCTTTCCTGCGCAACGGTTTCGCTCTCCACCTTGATATGCGCAAGAAGAAACGCTGCCGCATCGCTGATCTCACTGTCGGCGAAAATGTTCATATCGCCGAGGCTGTCGCAAACCACCTCTTCCCAAATTTCCTGCGCCGTCATTTCGGTGCCGGCATAAGCGTCTGCATACGCCGTGCAGAGGGAGTCGACCTCACCGCCGGTAAAGGTCTTATCGATGCGCGTGCGTACCTCGTTCAAATCGACTTCGCCCTTTGCGATCATATCATGTCCGGCCTCATGCCGCATGATCTGGTACGACGTAAATTCCGGATGATCCGCACGGATAAATACGCGGTCACCTGAAACGTAGCCGCGCACCTGGAACGTTTTCCCGCTCTTGTCACGGAACGTCAGATTATTTCCGGCAAAAAACGTCACGCGCAGGCCGCGCTCTTTGGCGAGGTCCTTCGCCTTGCGCATTTCCGCCGTCTCGTTCTTCACAAGATAGACGCTGTCATTGAATGCGCCTCTGCCGATGCCGAAGCTCGCAGTGCTTACTTTTTCTCCATAATCGAGCGAAGCTGCTTCGCTGTCTGCGAAGTGTCGCCCTTCCTTCCGGCCCGGATTTCGTCCTGCGCCTTCTTCCACGCCTCGTACTTCTCCGCGGGGATCCGCACCGTTATCCCGTTCGCTGCCGTTGCGTAAATGTACTGCTTCTCCATGTTCGGCTCCTTCCTGCTGCGCATATTCTGTGCGCAGCTCATCCATTGTCACATCTCCTGTCTCGAGGGCAAGGCGGTTGTCAGTTACATACTTGTCAAAGCCGGTCGCCTGCACCTCTGCGCCTGCGATCTGCTGCTTTGCTGCAATATAATCCGTATTGGGGGCAACCGCCGTTCCATCAACAGCAGTGTACCCATTCGTCAGCATGTCGTCAAGAACGATCTCGAGCGTTTTCGCCGCTTTGACATTCTCCTGTCCATTATCGTTGATGATGCGCTGCGCTGCATCAATGATTTGCGTGCGCGTCAGGCCCTCGTTCATCGCCTTGCGCATGGCGGGGGTCTCGAATATCTGATTGTTTCTCTGGTATCCGTTTGCCGTCCGCTGCCGCGCGCCCTTCTGCTGTCCGCGCGAAAGGCTTATATCAGCGATACCGGCGATCTGCTCTGCCGCCGTACTGTAATAACCGTGCAGCTCGGGGTGGTCAAACTGGAAAGCGTTTACATTTCTGCTCGATACATTTTCCTTCGTACGGCCGTCAATATGCTCGCCCGTTCCTGCCTCTTTCTTCGCGTCGTTCTGCCCCGCGACATAGCCTGCATAGGCCGTCTCATTCGTCGGGTTCGGGTTCGCCTTTCCCTCCACGCCCGCATTGTAGGCAGGGATAAAGTCCTTCACGTGCTGTGCCGTGTCCTCGCCCTCCTGATACGAGCCGCGAATCGCTTTTCGCCCGCTCTCACCGATCATGCTGTCGTAGCGCGCAAAGAGCCGGTCAGCAATACCGTTCACGATCTCCGCGTCGCTGCGCGTCTCTGTCTGCACGTTCGGCAGCTCGGAACGACTGTCATAATAGCGCCCACCGCGGTTGCCGATGGCCTCCACGCCGCCGCCAAGCCCGCCGAGGATACCGCCAACGAGGAAGTCGTTCAGAATTTCCGATGCTTCCAGCTCGCTATAGCTCCCACCAAGCGTCTTGCCGTTATAGATCATCTGCAAGGCAGGCTGAATGAGGTCTTCGATGGCCTCCTCGCCGCCTTCTTCCAGAAACGACAATGCGATCTTTCCCGCCGCGCTGCGGGTCAGATTCTGCGTCGCTCTTTCGATGACGTCATCAAGGAAGCCTTTGCCAAACATCTTCTTGAACGGCCCTGCCGCGTTGCCGATCTTCTCCGTTGCCACGCTCAGCGCGCCGGACGCAAAGCCATAGTTGACCTGCTGCTGATGCGTCGCGCCCGCGCGGCGGGCTTCCTGCGCGCTGCCGCCCGTGCTGCGTACAAACATCGCCGGGAGCGCGCTGCCGCCTGTCAACAGGCCCAGCGCTGCGTCTGCGCCCATCTGCGCGCCTGCAACACCGACATCCACGGCAAGGCGGCCCGCTGCGCCGAGATCTTTCTTGGCGCGCTCAATGTCTCTTGTACCGCTGTCGGACAGCTTGTCGGCAACAGAGTAGATGCCCTGCGCCGTCCGTTCGACCTCGCCGCCCTCGCCGTAAGCTTTCAGGTATGCGGCTTTCCGCGCTTCCAGTGCCGCAATGACATTTCGAGCAGTGTCGCGCTCGCTTTCGGTGCTCATAGGGTCTGCAAGCACGTCCCGCTGTGCCTTGATATCCTGATCCCACAGGGCAATTTCGGTGTTTGCTTCCTCGCGTCGCTGCAATCCGCTGCCGGTCTGCGCCATACCGGTAAGGTTGACGAGCCCCGCGCCATAGGTTTTCGCCGCGCCCTTGACGGTGTTGCCGACGCGCTGCGCGGCCGTGGGGGCTTTTACCTCCTGCACGTGCTGTTCGAACGCTTCTTTGCTCTGGTAGTTCTTCGCGTCCTTCTTCTGCAAGGCCCCCTGCGCAAGATTCTGCGCAAGGGCGCTTTGATTTTTGGGTGTAACGACATTCTGCTGCGTGCGGAACATGGGGCTGCTCGCCTTTGCGGGAATCGTTGCCGCCTTGCTCGGTTGCACTGTCGGCTTCTTCTGCACCACATTGCCCGTAGGGGATGTGCGCTGCACATCCCCCGTTCTCACAAGCCTGCCGTGCGTGCCGGTTCCAACAACCGTCGTCTGGCCCTTGCTCGCTTCCACTTCCGGATTCGCTTTTACTAATCGTCCCATTTAGCCCTCCTCGTAGGAATAGCCGTACTGCGTCAGCAGCTTCTGCATTTCTGCCTTCTGATCACTCGTCATCAGCGGCCATGCCTTGTCGAGCGTCGAAAGGATACGCTCGCCTTCACCGTTTTTCAGCGACGTGTTGAATCCGCTCAGTAGAGCAATAAACTGACCCTGCGGCAGTGTCTTGCCGCTGCTGCCGCTTCCGCTGCCGCCGCCCTGCCCCTCGAGCCAGCTCTCATAATCGTCATACAAACTGCTTGAAGAGGAAAAGCCGTACTTCTTATAGTTGTTGGAGATAAAGCTCTTGGGATAGCCGCTTGCCTGCGCCGCTGCGAACAAGCCATCATAATCCGCCTCGCCGCCGCCCGTAGGCGTGGTGCTGACGCGCGTATTTCTTCTCGCGGCCTGCTGCGCGGCCTGCTGCAATTTATACTGCCATTCCGCATTATAGCGTGCGTCCTCGATGGCGTCGCGTTCCTTCTGGTAGTCATAGTTGAGCTTGTCCTGCTGCTTCTGATACGCCAGCGCATCCGCCGTCTGCTGGTCGCCCACCTGATCGCGCGCAAGCTGATAGAGGTAATTGCGGTCAGCCAGCCAGCGGTTGTAGTTGTTGTCCTCAAGGCCGATGAGCGTATTCAGGTCGGCGCGGTCAGCATTCAAGCCGTCCTGATACATGCTATAGGCAAGCTGCTGCAGCTCGGGGATCTTGTCCGTCATCTGGCTCATCTGGTAGTCGCTCGCCTGCTGGCTCGCTGCCACCGCCGCCGTGGACGGCATCCCGCCCGTCATCACTGCCGCCTTGCCGAGCACATCCTCCGCGCTGCGGTCTGCCTCGCGCGTATACTGCTTGCGATACTGCTGATAGAGTGGGTCGCTCGCCGCGTCGTAGGAAAACGGCGTGCGGTTTAGCAGCGCGTCGAGCTTTGCGCTGATCTGTCCGCTCTGATCGTAGTTGTAGTTGCTGTCGCCCAGCTTATCGAGCCAGCTCGTGTCAGCCTTTGCAGGGCTCGCGCCCGTGCCGAGCTTGATGTACTCGCTGCCGTCCACGCCGCCGGAATAGTCGTACTTCGCACGGATTTTCTCCGCCGCGTCGTGCGCCGCCTGCTGGCCCGCCTTGTCTCCCTCGGCATATGCCTTGTTGTATGCCTCGGTATACTGCCGGATGAGATCAAGGTCACCCGAATCGTTGATGAGCGTAAGGTCTGTATTCTTGTGTTTGAAATTATCTGCCATTGTCCCCTCACTTTCTGCCGCCCGTCACGTATTCGTACTCGAGCGCATAGAGCCGGTATTCTCCTGTGGCTTTGATTTTTAATCTAAAGTGGTCGCAGCGGCGGATCGGGCAGTTGAGCGTGAAAACGTCTTTCTCCTGTGCCCCGCAGCGGTCGACCTCTTCCCACGCGCCGCCGTCAAACTTGACAAGGAACACGATCGTTGAGCCCTTCTCGCATTCCAGCCGCGCCCGCACGCGCTGCACGTGCTTCGCGTCAAACGAGCCGCCGTCATAGTCGGCAAACTCCGCCTCGCTAACAACAGTGCCCTCTCGTGTTGCGCTGGCCGGGATATCTGCCGGATTTCCCAGCAGCACGCACCCACCGTCTACTAAGGCCATGATACCGCCCGAATAGGCCATTTGCACCACGGCAAGCGTATCTTCCTTATGCCACACGCCATTCTCGCTGCTGTAGCAGTACAACGCCGCCTTGCCATCCTCTTTCAGGCTCACGTAGTAGTTGAGGCCGTCGCTTCCTCCCACCGCGTCAGAGAGGCGCACATCGTCGCCCAGCGTGCGGGAGATGCAGCGCGGCATGCCGCCGCTGTACGCCATGATGCCGACCTTCGAGAGGTAATAGAGCGTTTCACCCGCCACGGCGAGGCTCTTGTGGCTGCCCTTCATTACGCCGAGAACAGCACTTGACATGAGCTGAAAGTTTGTCGGAATCGTGCCGTACATCTTGAATATTTTGTCTTCTTTGAAAAAGCACGGGTAGCCAAGGTAGCTCACGCACGCCGTGAACGCTCCCGCCGTGCCGCTCTCCACGCTGAACGCATCCGTGGATAGTCCGTCAAACACATTCCAGTTGTACGGATCGCCGAGCTTTGAAGCAAAGATGCTGTCGCCCTTGCAGCCCCACACGCGGTTTTCGTTCGTGCAGACGAAGTCCATATCGGGAACGCTGCGCTTGAGCGTGACTGTCCCGGGCTCCGTGATGCTCTCCTGCCCATCGGGCAGGCGGAAAGTGTTTTCATAAAAGCGCAGCGTCTTTTTGTCTTCGCTGATCTCTCGGATGATGGGCGTGCGGTTGTTGTAGGTCTCCTTTGTACAGCCCGAGATCGTCACGGCGTCGCCCACGTTGAATGGGAACGCCGCGCCGGTCGTCGTGATGCTGTTTGCCGCCGCCTTTTCGTCGGCATACGTACCATTCCCGAATTTCAGCCCCGCCGCGGCGTAGCTAGCCTCCATCGGCTTGATCGTGCCGTCCTTTTCACACACGATCTTGTCGGGGAAGATGAGCACGCGCTCGCCCAGTGCACAGAAAGTCTTTTCGCTGTCTGCGACCGTCGACTTCTCCTCGCCGTTGACGTAGAGCTTCGTTCCGTATACCTCGTAGAGCTTTCCTGCACTGAAAATGCCGTTTGCAGTCCCCATATCCTTGCGGACGGTATAGCGCCTCGCACGGGGGGAAAGAAGCGGGAAGTATCGCGCCGACAGGTTCTTCATGTCGTAGAGCTCGCCGCCCGCCGCACCGAACGTGTGGTTGATGCCTCCGAATTTCTCTTGCTGCACGCGCCGGTTCGTATATGCCGTGATCTCAGGCAGTCTCATCCGGGCCCTCGCTTTCTTTCTTCTCTGGCGCTTCCGTGCCGTCGCAGATCATCGCGATATTGCGAAGCGACTGCCGCACCGCCGCCACCACGTCCACCGCGTCGCCGTTGACGTTCAAAATGCCGATCAGGCGCATCGCGTGCGCCGCTTCCTGCTTGATCTTTTCATTCATGCTCTTTACCTCCAATCGGGTTGCGAATAGCTCCCGTAATTGTTGACCGGTCGAACCGATAGCCAATTTGTGTTGTAATACGTCCCAATGTTGACGATTGCGCGGTATCTCTTCCAGTTCGGATAGGCATACGTCCCGACGTTGACGACCGCCTTCGCGCTGCCTCCGCTGCCGCCGCCGCTGCTGTACGTCGTTGCCGTGCCGGAATCGCTGTAATCTGAGACGACCCACGATCCGTTCCAGTAGTACATGTTGCATATCCATTCGTATGCCGTGCCCGGAGACAGGCCTGTGATCGTGCCGACAAAGGTGCTTGTCCCACCGCCGACCTCGCTCGAATCGAATGAGAACGTCCCGACGCCCGTGATGCGGATGTCGATTGAGCGCTTATACGTGTAATCCGACGCGCCGCCAGTAAACCGTGCGTAGACGCTGAGCTGTGTCCCGTCTCCGTCGACCGGTGACAGCGTACAATAAAAGCTCGCCATGCCTTACTCCTCGATGAAAAACACCGTGCCATACGGCGCGGCACTTGGCGGCGATGCCCCAAACATATAGCTGCCGCTCAGCACCAGATAGCCGCCGCCGAGCGAGACGACAGGGTAGTCGCTGGCATCGTCTTTTCCGATCAATGCAAACGGCCCCAGCTCGGATTCAAGAAAGATATTTCCCGCTGCGTGCATCTTCATGCCACCATAGGTCGCCGTCAGACCGACGCCGACCTGCCCCGTGCCCGTGTAGGCAAGATCCATGCTGCCGACAGGGGTATCTCCGACCAGCAAGCTCACGCTCCCGCCGCGCAGCGCGCCCGCTGTCAGCGTGCCATCGATGTTGACTGCCTTGACGTGTAGATCGATGGATCCCGTGCTCGCAATCTGTGCGCCGTTGTAATTGAGTTTGAAAATCGTGCCGTTCTCGCCACTCGTCGCGCCCAGTGTGAAGCCGGTCGCGCTCTGGTTAAAGATGCTCTGTGCCTGCGTCGCGTCGATCTTGGTGCTCACTGTCGCGCGGATGCCGTTCACGTCGGTCTTGATGTTAGTGATCGCACCGTCGAGGTTTGAAACACTTACCTGCAAGCCCTTTGCCGTCGTGTCAAGCTGCGTGATGTTCCCCTCGGCGTCGCTAAGTCGAGCATCTAATCCTTTCGCTGTAATGGAAATTTCATTTACATTCTCGTCCGTATCTGCGATTTTTGCGTAGATCGGCTCGGAAATATTCTTGATAAACTCGCTCAGTGCATTCTGATTGATGTTGCTCCCGTCCAGATTGAAGAGCGTATACCGAAGCTGTTCCAGAAGAACGAAAAGGTAGTCATAGACCCCGTTGATCTGCTCCTGCGTGTCTTTGCCTTCGCCGTTCGGGAAGGTCGTCTCCACCAGCTGAAATGTCGTCGGCACTTGTCATCACACCTTCCAGTTGCCCTTGCTTTCTTTGCGGTTTTCGCGCCGCCACCATGCCATAGCATCGGCCACCGCATCGTTGGCAATGGCGTGGTCGTTGGCATAGAGCGCGCTGTCCTGATTGTAGGCGTCGAGCTGCGCTGCCAGATATAGGTGGTAACACTCGTTGTGCCCGTCCGGCAGCAGCAATTCCATATCATCGACGCTTGCTGTGTCATCCTCCACGCTCACCTTGAGAACGGGGGCTTCCTCCCCCATCATCTCGGCGATTCGGTGCTCAAGTACCATGAGAATTTCCGCCTTGCGCGGCGTGCTCAATTTGTTAGGCCGTAGCGCATCCGCGTCACGGATAGCTTTCAGCATTTTCATACATTAGACCTCCGTGAAATACTGCCCCACGAGCTCGTGCGGCAGATACTGGAGAGTGATTTTGTTACCGGACTGCTCACCGATACGCTCGCAGAGGTACAGCTTAGTGTCCTCGGGGTCTTTGTAATAAAGACCATAGGTGTACTCCATACCACGAGCGGCCGAAATCGGGTCATCCTGCGTGCCCGCGTGGTCGACGTTGATGATCGTCCACATGGCAGGGGTGGAGTGCGGCGGCCAGTTCTCTTGCGTGGTGTGGCCCTGACCTTTGTTGACGCGGTAGACGTGCAGCACGCCGCTTTCGTCCATATCGCTGCGGCGGTCGCCGGGCTTGACGGTCTCGCCGATGTGATCCGCCCAGCGCGGGAACAGCTCGGGCGACTTCGCCGCCTCGCCGTCAGAGAGCGACGCGCTGGCCTGCTCGATCATCGGTCGCAGCCTTGCCGCGCGCTGCGGCGTGATGCTCTGACCGACCAGCGCCGTTACGGTCGCCGCCGAAAGCTCGGATTCCGTGGGCTTGCCCATCTTGACCGTGACCGTGCCGTCGCGGTGGTCGGTGATCGCCCCGCTCAGGCTGTACGCGCTGTTGTCCCACTCGTTGACGACCTCTTCGGTCTCGCCCGTGGGCTGGCTGTCCGAATCGTACTTGGGAACGGTGTCGCGCTGTATGATGCTCCACGGCGTGTTGTCGGGCAGCAGTGCCGCCGCGTCCGTGGCGGTCATCGTCAGGCGGATGTTCTTCACCTCGCGCTCGCCCCACGTGCGGTCTTTGTGCTCGCCCGTGATGATCGCGGGGTACTCGGTGTTGTTGACTTTGATGTATGTTACCATAGTTTCACTCCTTTAAGCGATAAGTTCGAATTCTTCGTTCACGAGGGCGTCGGACGGGAGGATGATGCAGGGGCGGATGCCGTTGCTCTCTGTTACGGATGCACTATCGTAGGTATACCCTCTTACTAATCCTGCATAATTAATGTCCAAAGTGGTTATGGATCGGAGCCACCACTTGGTGAGGGTTCCGTTATAAGTGGCAAGGTAGGCAGGGTTATTGATGATGCTCTCTGCGAATCCGTCTAAACCCGCGCCATCCGCCGGAAATATATTTCTAAAGTTGAGTTCATAACCTCCAAGAAGAAACACCTTGCAGGACAGTCCATTTGCGCCGCTCTGCACACTTCCGCCTTTTCCGCCTTTGAGATACGGAATCTTCGCCTGTTTAATTGCGCTCTGAATGTTGGCATCAAACAGGCTCAGGAACGTGCTGTTTAGATAGGAGTGGATAGAGCTATTTTCGTACAATAATTCAGAATTACTGTTCCACTGTCGCATCTCGTAGATGTCCTTCATTAACAGCCATGTTCCGTCGCAGCTGCTGTCATACAAGCTGCTCGGCAAGCCCTGATGGACGACCAAGAATTCCTTCTTCACACCGCTGACGTTCGTGAACACCGATTGCCCGACGCCCAGCGCCGACAGCTTCGTCCCCGCGCTCGGGAACGTGATGTCATACCCCGTCCCGCCGATGAGCGTCCTGCCCTTGAGGATGTTGTACACCGTGCCGTTGACCATGCACTTGCCGCCCTTGACTTCGTACACCGTGCCGTTGATGAGGGTCTTGTGTGTAGCGGGAGGGGGTGGCGTGACATTGCCAGAGCTGTCGACTTCCATGTCGGGCGGAAGAATGAGCGCGGGGCGGATGCCAGTTGAGTTGGATGCTTTGCTGGTCTCGACGACGCCGTCGTAGTTGACGAGCCACACCAAGCTGGTGCTGTAGGTGAACGGTGAACGGAGCCCCCAGTGGTCGGCCGAGCCGTTCAGTTTCGCAATACGCTTGTTGTTGGCGGACGTGTCGGTTCCAGATTCAAAGTAGGACAGTTTCGCACCATCTTGCGGGAAGTAGGGGTTATCGCTGGTCGTGAAGCCAATCTCGTAGCCGGACAGCAGGAAAATCTTGCAGAGCAAGCCGTTAGCACCACTCTGATCCGAGCCACTGGAACCGCCGTTCTTGCGATACGGAATCTTCACCTGCTTGATTGCGTCCCTGATGTTGCTCTCAAACGCGTTCAAGAGCGTGCTGTTCAGTATGCTGTGGATGGTGCTGTTCTCCAGATTGTTCACATCCGAGCTGTGCCATCGTGTGGCCTCGAAGATGTCCTTCATCAGCAACCAAGTGCCGTCGCAGGATTCGTCGTACAGAGAACTCGGTTTGCCCTGATGGACGACGATAAACTCTTTCGCTGCACCGTTGACGTTCAGTTTGACGATACTGCCGACGGCTTTGGTGCCGAGTTTTGCACTTGCCATCTCAGCGCCTCCTTATTGAAAGTACCAGTTGATAGCGTAGTTCTCGGTGGGCGTGGTCTCCGTGCTCACGAGCGTCTGCTTGACGATGTTGCCGCTTGCGATGTAATCGCTTCCGCGAGACGCCGCCACCAGCCCGCCCGAGCCGTTGCCCTTGATGAGCTTGGTGGTGGAGGGGACATTGACGGGGCCTGCGGGGCCCTGCGGGCCGGTCGCACCGGTTGCGCCTTTCTCACCCTGCTCGCCCTGGTCTCCCTTGGGGCCTTTGATGTTGACCGTCGCGGGATTCGCAAGCCCGCCGTCGTTCGTCCAACTCAGGTCTCCCGCCGCGGACACAGCAGGGGTAAAGGTCGCGCCTTTTGCGCCGTCCGCACCTTTCGCGCCATCCGCACCGGCGGGGCCCGTCTTGCCTTGGGGACCCGTCAGGCCTTGCGGGCCGGTTTCACCTTGCGGACCAGTCTTGCCCTGCGGCCCCTGCTCACCCTGCGGGCCCCTTGGTCCCTCTGGGCCGGTGTCTCCCTTCGCGCCGTCAGCACCGGCAGGCCCCCGTGCGCCCGTGTCGCCCTTCGGGCCCTTGAGGTTCACGGTCTGCGGATTCGCCTTGCCGCCGTCGTTCGACCACGAGAGGTCTCCCGCCGCGTTTATCGCGGGCGTAAACGTCACGCCGTCGCGCCCGTTCGTCCCGTCCTTCCCCGGCGCGCCGTCTGCGCCGTCTTTCCCGGGCAGACCGTCCGCACCCTTGGCACCGTCCTTGCCGGGGTCTCCCTTCGGGCCCTGAATGCCCTGCGGGCCGCGCTCGCCCGTGTCACCTTTCGCGCCCTGCAAGGGGCCGTTGTTGATGAACTCGCCGGTAATACCGTCGAAAATGTAGATGTCATAGGGCTCCGCCGTGCCCACGCCGTAGGCATCGCCCGCCGCTGCGGTCGCTTTCTGCGCGGCGTCCAGCGCAGCCTTCGTGCCGTAGTAGCCCAGCACCTTGAAGCCGCTGCCGGTCTCCCCCTTGGGGCCTACGGGGCCCGTCTCGCCTTGCGGACCCGTCTCTCCTTGCGGACCCGTCTTGCCTTGGGGACCCGTCAGGCCTTGCGGACCGGTTTCACCTTGCGGACCAGTCTCGCCCTGCAGCCCCCTTGGACCTTCTGGGCCGGTATCTCCCTTGTCGCCTTTCAGCGCGGCAAGCTGTGCCGCCGTAAAGTCGGAATAGGTAAAGGCATCGCCCTTGTCGCCCTTCGGGCCCTTGAGATTCACGGTCTGCGGATTCGCCTTGCCGCCGTCGTTCGTCCACGACAGGTCGCCGTCGTCGCTCATGCTCGGCGTGAACGTCACGCCGTCCTTACCGGCGGCGCCGTCTGCGCCATTGGCTCCATCCGCCCCGGCAGGGCCTTGCGGGCCAGTCTCGCCGGGATCACCCGTGTCTCCTTTGGGGCCGGTTGCGCCTGTGTCGCCCTTGGGCCCCTGCTCGCCGGTATCTCCCTTGGGGCCGACTTCACCCTGCGGACCGGTCGCGGCAACGCCCGTGTCGGCAAAAGCGCCCGCCGTGGCGTCCCACTTGAACCAGTTGCCCGTGGTCTCGTCGACGTATGGCATCTTGGAAACCGCCGTCTCCGCATCCGCCGCCGCCTGCAAAACCTCATCGACCCAGCTTTGATAGGCCGGAGGCGGTGTCTCTCCGCTGTCTTCCAGCGTTTCGCGCACGCGTGTTTTATATATCTGGCTCTTCACAATGGTATCGCCAACGGTGTAGCGCAGCTCTGCCGCGCCCTCACCGGCAACCGCCGTATCAACGTTCGATACCAGCCACACGAGCGCGCCGTCTTCTTCCGTCACCGTCACGGGATACGGCTGCGCATCGCCGTTTCGCTGCACGATCAGGCTTGCGACGCCCTCGCCGTAGCCCTCGCGCCACTTTCCCAGCACGTCAAAGACGACCTTGCGTGCCTGATTCTCACCCCTGCGCCCGAGCTTGATCTCTTCGAGCGCGTAAGCATTTTCAATAACCATGTTGTCACCTCTCTTATGGAAAACGGCGCAGCAAGAGCGACTTTTTCGTCCCTTGCTGCGCCGTGTCGCAACTCATTTTTCGTGTCTCGCGGTCTTATTCGCTTACGCGTTGTGGGCTTTCGCACTCTCAACGTAGTCGCTGCTCATCGTCTGGATGAGATTCGCGGTCGAGGCGTCCTGTCTCATCTGGTTCTGGATGGCCCACAGGAACTTTCTTTTGACCTGCACGGTCACGCCGCGCTGGATCAGGCAGCTTTCGCCGTTCACGCACACCAGCAGGTCATCCTTGTACTTGCCGCTGTCCTTGAACAGGCGGACGCTGACGTACTCCTCGCCCGCGCGATCGGCGTTCACAGCCGCAACGGCGTTCTTTGCTTCGCTCATCGGTCTTTCCTCCGTTTCAGTGGCGGGGGCGGCGTTCACAGCTGCCCCCTTGGTGGTTAGGTCAGCGGGGTCTCATCGAACGTGGAAGTCGTTTCCACGCGAATCATATACGCCTCAACCAGACGTTCGGCGACCTTGGTTGCTTTCCAGCCGACGGTTGCACGCTGGTTCAGCGGGTCAGCCGTACCGGCAGAGCCGAGCGGCTTGACGATGTGCTCAAGACCACCGCCGGTCAGCTCGGTCGTGCCGTAAGCCTCCGCGCCCATGATGAGGGTGGAGTAGACGTTGCGGCCCTTCGCACCGGCTTCGCCCGGATAGATGGCGGTCGACGCCGCCGGGGTGGTAGCAGGTGCTTCTTTCAGCGTGATCGTCGCGCTGCCAGCACCCGCAGCCGAGGCGCTCTCAATCTCAAGGAGCGCACCACCGATGACGACCTCACGGCCAGCCAGCTTTGCGGCGTCAGCAGTGGTGATTGCCTCGTTTACGGTCAGGACCTTGCCGGATGCGCTCTTGACGGTCAGGTCGCGTGCGCCCTCGGTCAGGTCGTCGGCGTGGAACACCTTCGCTTCGGTCGTCTCGATGAAGCGGACGCCCGCGATCTTGCCGATCTCATCGTCGTAGATGTTGCTGGTGTCCTTATACTCGTGCGGGCGCTTCCAATCAGGGTCATCCTGAATGTCGTAGGAACAGTCAGGGTGAATGATGGCCCAGTAGGAGCCCTCATAGCGCGGGGCGTTCATGGTTTTCAGGAAGCGAACCGCCTTGCGGACGGCACGCACCGTGAAATAGTGGTTGCCCGTGGTCTCGCCGCCAACAAGCAGATGGCGACCCGTCACCTGACCTTCGCCGTACTGGACGTTAGAGCCTCCGTTGATGACCTCGCGGGTGATGGTGTCGAGCGTGCGGCCCGCCTGAGAGCCGAGCAGCACCGTCGCTTCCTGCAGGTTATTGTCGATGGCGGTCAGGTCGAGAATATCGGAAATCTCGACGAAATCGCCGTACTGGTCGACCTGCGCGGTCAGCGTGGTCATGGACAGCTTACGGCCCTTGGGCGTAACGCCTTCGGTGATGGGCGTCAAGGCCTTGGGCAGCGGATCATACTTACGGAACTCGATCTCTTTGCCCTTGCCCTTGGGGATGTTGCGCTTCTGCGCGAATCGGTCATGCACCAGCTCGGGTTCGGCGTTGTCAATCAGGGTGTCGCAGTAGTAGGTCTTCATCTCGCCCGAGAGACCGGCATCGGTCGTCACGTTCGTCTGACCCTCAAACAGGCTCAGAATGACGGGCAGAATGAAAATGTCTTTGAACTTCTTCATAGAGTTTTGTCTCCCTTCTTACAGTCGGTAAATTAGGCGGGCATCAGAATACGATGCGCTCGCCGCGCCGCACGCGCCTTGCGATCTCTGCGCGGTCGGCCTTCGTGAATTTGCTCGGGTCACTCTTGACAATGACCCCCGGCTGGGAAGTGGTTCCGTTCTCGTTCGGGCGCATTCCTTTCGCGCGGACGTTGTCCATCACGCGCTTTTCCATCTCCGCCGCAGCTTTCGCCGCGCTACGAGCCTGAATGTCGCCTAAATGGGATACCTCGTAAGCGTCTTTTACAGGGACGCCCGCACGCAGCATCGCAATGAAACGCGGATTCTCCGCGACTTCGCGCTTGAGGTCGAAGTCAGGGTACTCGCCCGGCGCGTCCGCCGTGCCGACCAGCTCGCTCGCCTGACGAATCCAGTCGTTATATGTCTCGTCGGCTTTCTGCTGACGCTGCCTGTCTTCTTCCTGACGTTTGAGCGCTTCGTTTTCCTGCTGCATCCGCGCATACTCGCGGTACTGTTCCACGCTCATGCCCATGCTCTCCGCTTCCGCGTTGTAGAGCACGCTGTTGAGCGCCGCATCGCCCTCAAAAGCCGCACGCAGCTTACTCATATCGCCGTCCGTCACGCCATAATGGCGCATCAGTGTGTCGATAATGGGCTGCGAATCGGCGATTTTCTGGTCTTTAGCCTTCTCCTCGCCGAATCTGCGATTGATGATGCGCTGTGTCTCCGCAGTGTACACGTCCTTGTATTTGCCGTTTACGAGGTCAAGGAACTCCTTTTTCAGGTCTTCCCCGCCTTTTCCCGCAGCCCCGGCGTCGCGCTGCTGCATCTTCGCGCCCTCGCCCTTCGGCTCGCCAGAAGAGGCCCCCGTATCGTCAGGTGTCTCCTGCTTGCCGAACACGACGTTGGCGTATTCGCCCGTTTTGCCCTTCCGGGTGGGAGAAGAGCTTGCCTTCGTGGTCTCGCCCTGTGCGCTCGCGCCTCCCTCAGCGCCGCCCGATGCACCGGCAGCGGCTCCCGCAGCGGCAGCGCCGCCGTCAAAGAGGCTCAGGATCACGCGAAGCGTGGTTTTGAGGTTCATGGTATCCCTCCTGCTTGTCAAATCGCGGATATTTGGCCCTCCGTGTAGGCCGTGCAGCGCTTCCTATTATCCGCAGGGGAGGGGAGAGCGGCGAAAAGATAAAGAAAAACGCCGACCCTCCCTTGCGGGCGTATGAATAGGAGGAAGCCACTCGCACGCCTAAAGCGTAACATGCGGCTTCCTCCAACTCACCACGGGTGAGAAAAATTTTTTTAATTTTCTTTGACGTGCACGAAGATCGCGTCCGGCCTCGTGTCTTCCAGCTGCTTGAGCCCGATGCACGCGGCGATGAATGCCGCTTCGATGCGCTCATCGCCGCCGCAGTGGATGAGGAAGCGCGGCGCCCCCTCGTCGATCTCAAAACCGTAGACCTCGCAGTCTCCCTCGGCTTCCATGTTCTTCACATAGCCACCGAAAGCGTACATCACACCAGTAATGTAGTTGCAGCATTTCTCGTCCGCCGAATGGCCTTCGCACAGGATCATGTAGCGGCCGATTTCGTGCTCGATGTGAACCATCGTCATGCACTTACACCCCCGGCATCGCCGCGCTGCTGCCCGTGTCCATGTTCGGCTTAGACTGTTCGGCAAGCTTCTGCATGTACGGTGTCTGCGCGTTCTGTGCGTCGGCGTTCTTGCTCTCAATTCCGCCGCTGCTGCCGCTCTTGCGGGTCGTGCCACCGCTCTGCGTGCCGCCAGTCATTCCGATGCCCATGTCCTGTCCCGTAAGCTGCTGGATAACCGTGAGCGCCTTTTGCAGATGATCGCTCTGCTGCTGCACGACGTTGTAGAGCGTCGCGCCTTCGTTGACCTGGCTCTTGATCTTGTCGATCCCTTCGAAGTCCATCATGTCGAGCGCAATCATGCTTTCCTGTGCCCTGTCTGGGGAGAAGAACCCAAGCGAATACAGCTCTTTCGCCCGCTCGTTCTGTTCTGCGCGGGAGAATGGGTTTTTCTTCTGCGCCTTGATCTTGATGTCAAAGACCGGTCTGCGGAACAGGTCATTGCCGAGGCTATCCACGCCCGTCACCTGATCGCCCAGCTCGTTCACGCCGATCTGCGCATACTCGTAGGGCATTTCATTTGTGATGCGGAAAGTGCGCGCTGCGTCGTAGAACTGCCGCATGCGCTCGATGCACAGCTTCACGATCTTCGCCTGCGCGCGGTAGCACGCCGAAATCATATCGCGGCTTGCCTTGTTGCCCGCCTCCTGCAATGCAGAAATAGCCGCCGCAGCCGTCGCCCCGCTGGATGTTCCGCCGTTGGACACGTCACGGTTTGAGCTCGTTTCCTTCATCTCGTCGATCTTCATCTGCACGATATTCGCGTAGATGGAATCGAGCGGGCGCGTCGTTACCTCGCGGAGCCTGCTCTCGTCGATCTGGCCGGACACGTGGATGATCGGCTTGCGCCAATCAAGGAACTCTTCTTCGTTGATATTCAGGCTTTCACTCGCGAAATACCGGCGCTTGCTGCCCATCATTGAAGTTTCGAGGATGTTTCCCCACAGTTTGTCGATGTAGAGCTGCGGATCCTTTGCAATGGCCGTATACCCAAACCCCGCAGGTGTGCCCTTTTCGGGGAATAGCACATCGAACACGAACGGATATTCGCCATCTTCGTAGAAACCGCCCTCCGCATATTCGGGGTCATTTTCGCTGGCGTAGATGATATGCTCCTCGTCGATGAACTTCGCGTAGTGCAGCACCGTTCGCCCGTCTGCGGTCTTCTTGCGGTAATACCAGTCAATCACGGCGACCTTGTTGCTCGTGTCCACCGTGTCATCGTACTCGTATTTCGCCGTTTCAATGCTGCTGCCGCTGAGCTTATCCGCAAACTGCGGGTATTCGTCCTCGATGATGTCGCGGTCGACGAGCGCCACCGTAAACACGTTGCGGCTCTTCTGGATGTCCTCAATACCCGGCTCCCAAAAGATATTCAGCGGGTCAATGCCCTCGATAGCGATGTCGCCGAGCCCGTTGTCTTTCTCTTTGTCCCAGAACACGCCGTAGATCGCCACACCGTGTTTGAGCTTTTCCCACCACTCGAAGCTGTATGTGCTGTCAAATTCGTTGTATTCCATGATGACCGGCAGCACGGACGAGAGCGTCTGCGCGCTTTCCTCGTCGCTCTGCTCGCGAGGCAGGCATACGGGCTCGGGGTAGTTGTCCATCGCGTCGGCGTGCTTATTCATGATCGAGTTAAACAGCCACGCACTCGCAGGCTCGGGAGATTCCCCCGCGTCTTTCGTCCCGCGTCGGATATCCTCCCAATGCCGCAGCTTCCACCAGCGCTCCTCGCTGATGATACGGTTCTCGAAGTTGCTCTTGCCCTGCTTGTACTTTTGCAGCGTTTCTACGGCGTCACCGATCTCCTTGCTGCCGATGGCTGCGCCGCTGCTCATCGCCGCGTCGCTGTCGCGGAATGCGCCTACAAGCGGCGCTTCTGCCTTTGCATCCAACATCGCAGCAGCGCCAGCCGCGTCGGCCTGCTGCTGCGTCTGCGGGAATTTTCTTGTCCCTGCCATGTCTTCCCCTCCTGTCAGTTGTGTTGGAACCACGCATATCTGTCGTAGCTCGGCGTGTTGATGTCCAGCGGGTCGTACAAGACCGGCTTCGGCGGCTTATTTACCCGCGCCGCAATGGGATTCTCCATGCACACATAGCGTGTCATGTCGTAGATATGATCCTCCTGCTCGGTGTTCACGTCCTCAACGTCCTTTTCGTCGTAAACGAGGTTTGGCACCGTGCGGATGAAATTCTTGCACGTATCGAAGATATACAGCATCGGCACGCCGTTCTCATCAAACGCGAATCGGTTGTGCAGCTGCATCTTGCCGTCGATGCGGGCGTTATCCCCCTTCTCGAAGTAGACGCGCTCGCGCTCAAAGAGCGAGCCGATGCTCTCCGTGCCCTGTGTGCCCCAAATGGCGGGGTCGCCCACGCGGAAGATGTGCCTCCCCTTGAGGTTCGGGTCTTCTGCCTCAATGCGCTTCATCTCGCGGGCCACCGCCGTCGGTTCCATCTTCACGCCCTCGTTCGGTGTGCCCGTGCAGCCGTAATATTCCCGGATGTGGTAGAGACGCCTGTCATGGTCGACCGCGAACCAGCCGATGGCGAACGGCCTTGAATAGCCCCAGTCCATTGCGCACCAGATTGGCCACTCCTTCGGCACCTGAAACGGCGCGATGACGTGCGTATGGATGCGGTCGCGGTAGTGTTCGCTGTCATTGCGCCACTCGGTAAACACCTGCCCGGAGAACGTGTCCCAGTCGCCGTAGAGCAGTGCGTTCTTCTCCGCCTCCGGCATCGACGCAAGGCGCGTCAAATAGCTGTCGTCGTTCTTGAGCAGTATCTTATTGTCGAATACCGTGCTCGGCACAAAGATGCGGCTCTTCTGCCGATGCTCTTCGTGCCCATCCGGAAAGCGCACGACTGCATCCTCGCGGATGGTCCTCATCGGCGGTGCTGCCGTGATGAAACGCTCCTTGACCCATCCGTGCCCCACCCCGCCGGGGTTCGCCGTGCTTCGGATGTATACCCGCGTCCCCGGCCCGTTCGGTCGGTTGCGGGAAAAGAGGTAGCTGTATTCTTCCCATGTAAAGTGGGTCAGCTCGTCGAATGCGATAAAGTCATACGCCTGACCCTGATACTTGATCTTGTCCTTTGCGTACTGCATCGAACCGAAGATGATTTTCGCCCCGCTTTGGAATGTCCACGTGTGGCTGCTGCCGTTGTAGCGCGCGCCCGGATAGATACGCGGGTAGTAGTTCAGCGTCTTGTCAATGAGCTCGGCAAGCTGCGGGAAGGTCTTTCGCAGGATAATCGCCTTGTAATACGGGATATCCACCTGCCGCAATGCCTCGATGACCAACGCGTCGGATTTTCCCCCGCCTAACCGGCCGCGCCGCCGTATAGAGCCTCATCCTCCCAGCGGCTCATAAAGAGCGCTTGCTTGGGCTGCGGCTTCCATACCACGCTACGCTTCGCCATTCGCATCACCTCCCGCGTCCTGCGGAACAGGCATCACCGCGGGAAGCTCTGCCACACCGCACACGCTCTCTCCGCTGTCGTCCTTCTTCTCGTCATTTGCCCAGCGGAAATTGTATCTCAGGCTGAATTCAGCGCCACGCTGGCCGTTTCGGTCGAAGAGCCGTTCCTCGGCGTAAGCCTCGATGCGAGACTTCGCGCGCGTAACCGTGTCAACGAATCCTTTCTTTGCCTGATAGTTCAGCAGCGCCTGCCTGCTCGTAAATCCCAGCGCAAGCGCGAGCCCCGTCACCGTCGGTGGGCGCTGATGAATGATAAACGGCTGCCCGAATTTGTCGAGGATTGGCATACCATCGTCCCCTATGATCGGCTCGCCCTTGCAATCCTCGAAGTATTGGTCAATGACGGCCTGCATTTCTTCGACCGTCGCATATTTGGGATGACACCCTGCTTTTGCCATGCCGCCACCGCCTTTCTTTTTTATGCTGCAAGCCCCCCGTCCTCGGCCTTATCGCACAGCATTCTTATCCCCCGCTCGGGGAACCGAGCTTCCTATTTCCGACGGTAACACGCCATCTTTTATTTCTCACCACGGGCGTGGAAACTTTCTCTCCCTCTTCCTGTGCTCTCCCTTGTATAGTTACATACACACAACATAGATACATCCTGCATATAGCACCCTCTCCCGAAAGAAAAGAAATATAAAAGAAAAGAAAGGGGTTCTCCCTCACGGCAAAAAGAGAAGCAGGGCTTTCGCCCCGCCTCTTCTTATGCCATTTTGAGCTTTCTTTTGAGCCACGCCCACAGGTTGCGCCACGGGTGGGATTCTGCGTAATTGGCGCGTTGCTCAGCGTTGTATTTTCTATTGCGCATTACATTAAGGGCCTCTTGCTTAAAAGCGCACTCATCATTCGCTCGCCCAAGCGCCGCCTCGGTGTCAGCGAGCTTGTTTCGCAGCGCATCCGCGTCCGCTTTCAGGTTCGCGATCTCGTTTGCCTTGTTGATGGCCTCGCCGTTCATCTGGTCGATCTGCTCGGTCAGTGCGGCGTTTACCCGCCTTAATTCCTGCACTTCCGCCTGCGCGTCCTCCACCATCTTCGCCATCTGGTCTTTGGTGTACTTCTTTACGTTGATGCTCATAATTTGGCTCCTTTCATTCGTAGCTGTTCTTCCCGTCCCCGGTCGCTCACGACGCTCACGACTTTACAATCGCCGTATCGCTCAATGTCCATGGCGATGCGCTCCTTGATGCCCTGCGCGTCAGCGGCGGGGACGTTGGCTTTAATCGTGATCGTCAGCATTTTTGGACTCCTTCGGTTCGCCGTAGCTGCAAAAATCGTCCTCACCAACGTTGCGTCTATTACATGGCGAATATCTGTTGTGACACGTCAGTATCCCCGGCTTCCCGTATCGCTGGGGAAGTTCAGACGGCAGCGCGCTGTGCTTGCAGTCCTTGCACCGCGTCACGACCACGGCATCAACGGTGGGAGCGTGTCGAATTTCGTCAAGCGCAAGAAGGTCTTCATCGGATATTCCAAACTGGTCTTCCAATAAATCAGCGTCGATCAGCCTCATCGCTGTCACCTCCGTCCATCTTTGCGCCGCAGTTGGGGCAGTACGGCTTTTCTTGGTTTTTAGCTATGCCACCAACCCCGTTATGTTTTCCGCAATGCGAGCAATAGCATCTACGACGATTATATGGGCCGCCAAATCGGACTATCCACCGCCCATGCACCACCGGGGCAACATCGGCGGCGGGGATTCTATCCGCAAACATAGCCGCCACGCTGCCCCACATTGGAATATCTTTCACCAACTCGATAAATGCACCGCGCTCAATGTATTCAGCCATTTTCAGCCCTCCTTAAAGCTATAAGTTCGTCTTTGGTCAGCGTGTGATTGCTCGCAATCAAAACCGTTCCGTCGTCACGTCTCTGGCAAATGAAAATATCGCAATGGTACGGGTTGCTTGTAGAGTTTGAGCGCCACGGGCAGTCCATGTTTTTGCAATCATTCATCCTTCATCGCCTCCAATGCTTTCTTTTGGTGCTCATATTTATTTAAACTTACGCGTTCAAAAAGAGCACGTTCTGGCGGCCATCCAGCCCTCAGCCTATCATATAACGTATACGGGTTTATACCTAAAAAGTCAGCCCACTCATGCAACGTCTTTTCGGTATCTATTACTTTAATTTTCACAGTCACTTCCAAATTGTTTGCCTGAGTTTTTCTGTCAACCCAACGACAATTTTCTGGGCAATAATCCCCATTATTATCTACCCTGTCAATGGTAAGGCCTTCTTTATACCCGTTCTCATCTGCCCACTTTTTAAACGCTAAAAAACTTTGCCAATCTTCGCATACCGAGATACCTCGGCCCCCGTATCGCTTATAATGCGTATCAGTCTTAAGGGCGCATCTCTTACGCATAGCACGCCAGACACGGTATGTTAGTCGTTCCATCACTCCACCTCCTGCATCTTACTAATCACTTTTCGAATCACATCGCCTCCGTAAGCGTCTTTTGTCAGCTCCAAAAACTCCATCAGCGTCATCATGCCGTGCTCAAGGTCAACACCGTGGTCACGGGCAAACTGCTTTCGCCCCATGTCGCACGAACCGGTCAAGCGATGATGCCAGTCGTAAAAATACAGTGTCGGATATACTTTCTCTCGGTCTGTTTCGCGCAGGAACGCATCAATGCGCTCATCTTCCGGCATATCCTCGAAAAGCTTGTCTCGCAGCGCTTCCATTGCTTCGCGCAGCGTTTCGCCGTGTGCAAAAATGTTGTCCTGCTTGACGATATAACACGGTGTGAGCGTCAAATCGCCGTTCAAAATTGCCCCGTGCGCAGTGTTTCCGCGCACGGAACGAATCAGCGTGTTTACGCCGTCAATTCGATAAACCGTTTTCCGGTTGAAGCTTTTAATTCCGTAGCCGGAGCCGGAGCCGTAGCCGTCGCCGTCGCCGGAGCCGTAGCCGTAGCCGTCGCCGTAGCCGTCGCCGTAGCCGTCGCCGTAGCCGGAGCCGTAGCCGTAGCCGTCGCCGTAGCCGGAGCCGTAGCCGTAGCCGGGGCCGTAGCCGTAGCCGTCGCCGGAGCCGGAGCCGTCGCCGTAGCTCACAGTCAGAAATGCTTTGATCTTCTCGTCAAGCGTCATCTCTTCCACTCCTTTACACCTCGAAGAGACGCAGATGCCGTGTCTGTGCACGGGATGATCTGGATCGCACCAAACACGGTCATCTCCGGGACCGTCACGGTAAAACGGCAGTTGCCCGGTGTTTTTGTGCCATCCTGCGCCAACTGCTCCACGGCACACGCGCCGTCCCAGCTCCACAGCTTTCGCACCTCCGTCATGGTGACCTCGGAGCCGTTTCTCTCCTTGATCTTGCCGAAAAATACGCCTGCGCGGTCGCAGCGAACGATGTAGTCCTGATTGTTGTTCATGATGAAATCCCTCCTGATTTTTGTTAAAATTTAAAACTCTCTCTGAGATTCTTCCCGTTGATATCCGCATCCGCCGTAAAGTAGCGGTGCGCCTCGTTGATGTAGACGATTCTGCCGTGCACGGTTTTCAATTTTTCAAAACTGCATAATCCGCTCGCGCCCTCAAAGGCTGCGGGTGTCCGGCTGTATGTGTCTCCGATGTTCATGCTTTCTCCCTAATGTCTCCGCCCCATTGCTCCGCCATTGCTTTGGCGATGCCGTGGAAGGTTTTGCTCCTTGCTTTTGCCGTACGTGGGTCATTCCATCGCATAATCTTACCAGTCTCGTCTTTTGCATAGTTTGCGCTTGCCCCCACACTGTATCCACCTGGCAAAATATCTCCTGCATCTACAATGTTTGTCGGTCTCAAAGAGGGTAAGCCTTTTAGCCACAGGCAAGTCTTTTTCCTTGCGTGGTGTCCGAATTCATACGGCTGGATAATACAATCAGGCTTACGATAGTATGTAGACATATATCCGACCGGATTTTCTACCGCGATTTTACAAACGTTGGCATTTACAAAGGCCATAAAAAACACCGCAGCTTCTTCCCGCAACTGCAACCGTCTGACCGCCTTTTCGCCATATCTTCCCGCATTAAACCAGCGATTCCCGGTAACAGTCAGGTACGTGCACGGTGGGTGCGCGATCAGTATGTCCCATTTGCCGACGTCATGCGCCTGCCCGTCCATTGTGGTCACTTGCCCCCCCTCAATGGCCTTGAGCGCATCGCCAAGGATATGCCACTCCGGGTGTCCTCCGGACGGCTCCTGAATGTCGCAGGAATACGCCTCATGCCCAAGCGCACGGAACGCCTTGCATACTTCCTGCGATTCCTCGCAGGCGACCAGAACTTTCATCTCCGCCCCTCGCATTCCCCGAACATCTCCCGGAACGTCAGGCCCGTCAAGTCTTCCAGCGCCAGCAGCTTTTGGATGGTCGGCTCGATATCGCCCTTGACATATTGACTGATGACCGACGCGCTGATGCCCGTTGCGGCGGCGAGCGTCGTCTGGTTGTAATTCGTCGATTCCAAAAACGCTTTCAGCCCCGGATATGGGCAGCGCTCCCACGGCGTTTTGCTCATAACAAATCGGCTCATATCACTCGCCCCCTAACAGCGTTTCGATAGGGACATTCAGCGCCTCCGCGATGTAAAGATACGTCGATACCGCGCCGTATCGTCCGCCTCGCTCAATGCAGGATATCGTGCTGTCCGCTATTCCGGCCCTTTCTGCGAGGGCCTCCTGATTCAGCCCGCGCATCTGCCGCCACGCCTTGACGCGCTCGCCGATGCGCTGCTCGGTCGGGATAGGCCCCTTCGGCGCTTTATCCTCGCTCAGGAAGTCCGTCACACGGATGCCCACGGCCTCACAGATGCGCTCACACAACGGGATGGTCGGCATAATGCGCCCATACTCATAATTCGCAAGCTGCCCCTGCACAAGGCCACACATGGCGGCAAACTGCGATTGGCTCATGCCCCTTGCTTTTCTCAGATTGCGGATCCGCTCCGCAGTGTCTTTTGCATTCATCTTTTCGCTCCCTTTATTTTCTCAGTTTCTGCCCGCGCCGCGTCTTGAACTGGCGCGCGCCCAAATAATCGTCTTTTGCCTGCGTCTGCCGCTTCTCTTCGGCTTTCGCCGCCCGGACTTTCGCAATATCCTCCGCGTAGTGCGGGCAATGGTCCTGACATCCGGGATAGCGCACAGGCGGCTTGCAGAAGTGGCAATGCTCAAAGCTCATCTCACACCTCGCGGATCGTGATGCCGTACTTGCCCTGCATCAGTTTCTTTTTCAGCAGATAGTCTTTCGTTTTCACGCCCTTTGCGTCCTCGACCTCGCGCAGCCAATGCACCGTGCCGTTGCAGTCCGGCCCAGTTGCTCGCTCGTAAACAAAATCCGCGCGGTAGACCATCGGCTTGATCCTCTCGCCCTCAATGGTCGTGTAGCCCTCCACGAGCGTGAAATTGGCTTGCAGCCGCAGGTCGCGAATCTTGCCCATCGCTCGCAGCACTTTCAGCTCGCCGAACCGCGCCGCCTCGCGCTCGGAGTCAAACTTGATGCCGTCGCGGATGACCTTGCGGTTGCCGTACTTGCTTTTCTTCGACTTCTGTTCGCCCACCAGTTTGTCAAGCACCTGCTTCTGCGCCTGCGGCCCGAGCCTCGCGAGGTCAGCCGATGTCAGAGCCATCGTTGGCCTCCCGTTTGCCGTCCGCAGGATCATCCCGCAAACCGACTGCAATATGCATCACGTTCTTCTCATCGACGCGCTGGTGAATCTCGTAGTCCCCAAGCAGCGGGTTCACCTTCGGCCTTTCGAGGTGGAGCGCCTTCATGCGTGGGATATCTTCTCCCGTATCGGGGTCCTTCACTGCCTCGCCGTAGGCAAGCGCGATCTGGATAATCCAAGCATCGAACGCCATGCGCAGCTGGTTCAGCCCCTTCATATCCTCGCGCAGCTTCGCATTCGCTTTCATCAGCTCGTCGACTTTTTTCTGGTATCTGCCAAGCTCATGCTCGAGCCGCTTGATCTTGTCCCTGTTTCTTTCGCTCATCGGTTCTCCGTCCTTTCGTAGTGCAGCGTCAGCGCCCGAGCGATCGGGCAGCGCCGCCATTCTTCGTTGGCGCAGTAGCGCCGCGTATATTCGTCCAGCTCCTCTTTTGGCAGCTTGACTTGTGCGCCCTCGCAGTTGAGATAGTCGCGGTAGTCCCGCGAGTAAAACGGGCACTTGAAAATGCCCCCGCGATACCCGCTCACGGCGCACCGCCTGCCAACACCGATTTGACGTGCCTCATGCGCTGATTTGCCTTGTCGCGTCTCATGCTATCGCCCTTGAATACCAGTGGCGTGCACATCTCGAGGATGCGGTCATAGATGCGCTGATAGGCCATGTCTTTCGGCCTGCACAGCTCGTCAAGCGTCAGGTTTGTGGTGACGATCAGCGGCTTCTTGGCCTTGTATCGCTCGTCAATGACCGTGTAAACCGTCTCCATTGCGTACTCACTGCTGCGCTCTGCGCCGAGATCATCGATCACCATCAGCGGGTAATAGTGCACCTGCTCGACGATTTCTTTCTTGTCGTATCCCGCGTTGAGGATTCGCGGGAAGCTCGTAATCATCGCCGGGATCCCGCGGTCAATCAGCTCGTTGGCGATACACGCCGCCGCGAAGGTCTTCCCGTTGCCGGTGTTGCCCCACAGCAGAAGCCCATTGTTCTCGCGCCGCATATCGTCCCATGCGTCGGCATAGCGTTTGCATTTGACGATCTCGTCACTCATCGTCGCCTTGTCGAACCGGCACGCCGTCAGGCTCTTGTCGCGGATTCCGTCAGCACGCAGCGTTTCGATGCGTAGTCGCTTCTCACGGTCAGCGCGAGCTTTTTTCTCGGCCTCGTACTCTCGCGCCGCGCAAGCACACTGGCACCCGACAAGGCGGACATTCCCGCCGATGGGGATGCGGCACTGCTTCGGCGTGTTGCAATGGCCGCAGTACAGCAGCCCGTCTTTCTCGTAATCGACCAGATCACGAACAGGCTCGGCCTTTTTCGCGATGCTGTCGATCAATGCGTCAACGTTCATAGGCTTCCCTCCGTGTTGCCGTAGTCGTAGTGATACCCTCTGCCGCTCTCGGGTAGCTCATCGTCCCACCGGCCTTGATTCAGCCATGTAGCGGGGTGTGGAATAAACTGCCCGTTGTTCTGCGTCCATTGGTCGCTGCACTTCTGCCGCTCCACTGCGGTCACAAGTGTTTCGAGTGGGACTTTGACCCGCTCGAAAGCTCTCTTAGCAGACTGTTTCCCGATTTTTCGCGGGTAAACTGACCAAAAACGCTCGAATGCGTCCCTCGTAGAGGGGGATTTAGAGGGTATATCGTTTTCTGTCTTATGTTCTTCGTCTTCTGTCTTATGTCTTATGTTATTAGTAGGCTTACATTTGCTTGCATTTGCTTGCGTTTGCTTACATTTGCTTGCATTTGCTTTTGGTGCTCTGCCGCCAGCCGCTCCATTCTGAGCCAGCGCATCAGATTTTTGAGCGTCACGGTCAACGACCGACTTAAATACCGGAAATAAAAGGGATTCTCTCCCGAGGTTGTCTGGAATTTCACCCGACCTGGCATATTCTAAAATCGCAACAAACAGACGGCCTTTTTCGTCATCTTCCAGTGCTGCTGTTTGCTCGATCCAGTCGTAATATGCCTTTACATAGCACCTTGTAGATGCAGCTCCCATACCGCCACCGCCTTAAAACGGCAGCTCGCCGTCGTCCTCGCTGACCTCTGCAAAGCCGCCTGCGGCGCTCTCTGCGGCGTATTGCGGCGCGGTGGTATCATTCCCCTCCAAACGCCTGTTGTCCGCAAAATACACGCTGTCGGCCTGCACCTCGTAGCTCCTGCGCTTGTTGCCGTTCTTGTCCGTCCAGTCGCGCATCTGCAAGTGCCCTTCAACGCCAATCATGCGACCTTTATCAGCGTAGTTGCAGAGCACTTCCGCCGTGCCGCGCCATGCGACAACATCGATCCAGTCTGTGCCGCCCTCTTTGCCGTTGCGATCAACGGCAAGAGGGAACGACACAACGGATACGCCGCTGTTCGTCTTTTTCAGCTCCAAGTCACGCCCGATGCGTCCCATCAGGCAGATTCGATTCATGCTCATTTCAATTCCTCCTCGCTTTGGTGTTGGTGCAGATAGAGCACATGGCTCTTGCCGATGGCGGCGTTTTGGGCGAGCCATGCGCGCGCCTGCTCGCGGGATAGATGGCTCTCCATCGCGCGGCTCTCATAGCTGAATTCTCCCGCCTCCAGCTTGCGCTTCATGCGCTCCTGTATCTCCTCTTCGCCGTAATTGGCTTCGATCAGATAAAGGTCGTAGTCCTGCGCCACAATGCCGTCCAGCGAGGCGCAGTCCGTCGCATAGAACACGCGCTCGCCGTTTGCAAATTCGATATGCCACGCACAATTCGGAACATCGTGAGGAATGGAATTGTAGGACACATAGACGGGGTAGAGAAGGGAACAGGAGTAGAACAGCACATGGCCTGCCATGCCCTCGTCGGTCACGCGGCGGTCCACGCCGATGCGTCCCATCGGGTCCATGAGCCACGGAGGGACGCACCAGCGCAGCGCAGGGCGCAGGAAGTGCAGGCGCTTGATGGTCTCGGGGTTAAAGTGGTCGCCGTGAACGTGCGTCAGCAGGACGAGCCTCAACCCATTGCAGTATGGTTCGAGTTCCCGAAAGGGAACGCCGCAGTCAATGAGTATTTCATCATTCAGCAGTACGGCGTTCCCCTTGGAGCCGGTCGAAATGACCTTGACCTTACAGATCATTCATGCTCACCTGCTTGGGAATGCCGGTCTTTCCGTCGTCCGGCGTACCGATGGCATCAGCGGGAGCGGGCAGCTCGTTCTTGACCTCGCCTGTAGTTTCGTCCACTTCGACGGTCGGAAGATCAAAATACTGCTCGCGGTTCGCGCGTCCCTCTTTTAGTGAGGTATATACATTACGCAGGCGCACGATGCTCTGCGCCGTGAACGCTTCGGCCTTGCAACCGATGTACTTTTCAAGGCACTCCATCGGTACGCCGAAATCGTCCTTGAACGCCTGTCCCATCTTGCGTACGCGGTCAATCATGGGTTCATCGCTCTTTCCCATCATCGTCTTGGTACACGCCGCAAGAGCGGCGTCTACCACGTCGCCGGGGATAATGCCAAGAATGCATGCGCGCATACGGCGCGCGCCCTGATTGGCGACCATTTCATAGATGTCGCGCGGGTCGGTGAGGGCAACGCTGCCTTTCTTGGTGTAGCGGATATGCGGCACGGTGAAGATCTTTGTCTGGCGGGTGTTGGTCTCCAAATCCCAGCAGTAGGCCATGACGGTACTCTCGCCATTTTTCTGCTCCAGCTCGGTAATGCCGAAGTCGAGGTTGCCCCAATTCTGTGCCATGACCTCGGCGAGACGGATTGAGGGGCCGGTCACGTTCTCGCCGCCGCGCGGATATTCATAGATCGCGCGCTCGGCAAGGCTCTTGCGCTTGCAGGCGTTGAGAATGCGGTTGTTCGCTTCGATCTCGTCACGGGGAAAGCGCTTGGCGACGACCATTGCCGCCTGTACCTCCTGCGCCTGACGGGAAATCATCATTTCGGTGTTCACGCTCTTGGCGCTCACAACTTCGGTGCTGTTGTAGGTCTGCATTTCGTTCATGGTAATATCCTCCTCAAATAATCATTCGTACTGATAGCCATTGCTGACAAGGAATTGCTTCAAAAGGCGCAGGCGCTCGCGCGTATCGGTCACGCGGAACGACACCGTGAGGCGTTCGACCACCGCCTGCTCCACGCGCTTCGGGACGACCTGCGGGGCCGCTGCGCCAGTATCCTCGCGGACGGGTGCTCCGGCAACGCGGGCCTCCTCCATTTCCGTGCGGCGTTTCACGGCCTCGCGCTCCTCCTCGGCGCGGCGGTGACGCTCGTTGACAACGGAGATCGCAAGCGAGAGGTCGAGGTTATTTTTGTACTCCACCATGATCTCCGGCGCGTTCTCGCTCATCGTGCCGATGGTTTTCATGTCCTGCGCCACGCCGTCCACCTTTAGCTTGATCTGCTCCATGAGCTTCTTCGGCGTCTTGGCTCTGGCGCTCGCCATATCGACCTTAACGCCGGTCTGCCCGAACGAAAGGAAGTCGATCTCGTTGACCGCGCACAGCTCCCGAAAATAGCACAGCAGCATTTCCTTGCAGCGGCTCTTGATCTCGCTTTCCGTCGCGTCGATCTTGGCTTTCAGGTCTGCGTCGGCGCGCTTGTACGGGTCGGCGATGCACTCACGGTAGACGGATTCGAAGCTGTCGTACTTCTCCATGATTGCGGCTTTAATGGCCTTGCGCTGGGTCTCGGCATCGGCAAACTCGCGGTTCATTTCGGCGCGAATGTTCTTCACGCTGGTTAAGGTCTCGTCGGTGCAGACAAGGCTCATTGCCTCTGCGACGCGCTGCTCCGTCTGCTCCTTCCGGCTCCTCAAATGCTCCTCGATCACGGGGAGTTGAGTCACTTTCATCAGGGTGTTATCCATCTTCGGTCTCCTCCAATTCTTCAAAATACATTTCCTCTGCGCCGCAGTCCGGGCAGAACTTTTCCGTCACAAGGGCATAGCCGCGCTCACCGTCAAGGTTCTCGCGCCTGCGCAAGACGTCGGGCTCGTCAAAGGTCAGCCCGCACCATTCGCAGCGGTACATCACATCATCGCCGAGACCGCGATGAGCACTGCCGCCAGCAACAGGCAAATACCGGCAAAAAGCATCGCCTCGTCCGCTTTGCGCTGCTCTCTCGTGCGCTTGTCGTGCCGTTTCATCGTCTGCACCCCCTGTCGATATACGGCAGCAGCTCATACAGCGCCTTGCACACCGCGCATGCGCCGATGACGGCGAGGGAGGTTGCAAAGTCACAGCCGTTCAGCGCGATCACCGCAGCGGCGATGCCGCCGAAAAACAACGTGTCGATCATGCCTCCACCTCATATCCAAGAAATTTCAGGAACGAAAGCCGCGGGATGACCGTGATCGTTCCGATGCGGCTGACCGGAAATCCGAGCTGTTCGGGGTGGTCTTTCGCCGCAATGCTGATCGAATAGGGCTTCCGCCCGAGTACCGGCGCGATATCCGCCGGTGTCAGCACCGGCTTGTCCGATGCAAGCATTTCTTCCACCGTCATGTGCGTTCCTCCTTGCTGTCCAATGCCGCTTGAGCTTCACAGCACAATTCCTCTTCCACGCGCCGTAACGCCATTTCAATCTGAATCAGTGCCCCGTAAAACCGGCAGTCTCCGGTCTCAGAGAGTTCGCCTTCTTGAATTGCCCCTGCGATGCAGAGGGACAGTGTGTCGGTCACACCAGAAAGATCACACCCTATGGAATCGACTTTACCGGCAAACTCATTTATGCTCATTTGCGTGTTCCTTCCTCTCCAAGAAACTTCTGGATGAAATACTGCTGGCCTTTGCCGGTGACTTTCGTGGTCTTGCTCACCGTCACCGTACCGTCAGAATGGGTGATTGCCGTTTCCTTAACGGTGAAAAGCCCCAAGTCCATTGATTTTTGTGTTGGCATATTGAAGTCCGTGCCGTTCCGGCGAATCAGATAGCCGTTTTCGCGCATCCAACGGAACAGTCGGTGCTGCCCGATGTCAACGCCGTTTTGTTTCAGCAGCTTCGCCAGCTCGCCGACGAGGATCGAAGTCTTGCTTGCGCTGACCGCATCGGCAAAAAGCACCTTCGGCGCGTCGGCCTCGACCTTGCTTTCAAGCCGCTTGAGCTTGTCCCCTGCGATTTGCAGCGCGCGGGCCATGACTTTCTCCGGGCTGTTCCAGTCCTTTTCGATTTGAAGAAAATACTGGCGAGCCTGCTTGCCCTTTTCATTGCGCTGGATCATGCAAAGCTCTTTCGCCATGTCGATGGTGAGCACTGCGTCGTCAACCGTTCGAGCAACCATGCGCTCACCCTCGTTTTGAACTCGCTCAATTTTGAGCGGGTTGAAATCTTCGCCCTCGGTGAACCCGTACTCGCACATTCTCGGGAACCAGTCTTTATAAGCCGTCTTCACTTCGAGAAAATCGTGCAGGTCTCGCGCAGAGACAGCAGGGCGGTCATTGTTGTAAGTGATCTTGATTAGCTCGTTCATGTGTCCTCCTTACCCGTAAGCGCTTCTTCCTTTACCTTGAAGTGCTTGGCAAGCCGTTTGATGTGGCGCGGGTGCGGGTAGCAAGCGCCATCTTTCCAGCTTTTGATCGACGTCTGCGAGACATCGATCTCTTTCGCAAGACGATAATTCGTCTCGCCGTGCTCAGCCTGTAGCCGAGCAAGGTTTTCAGGGAACCCCATCTTTTTCGCCTCCAAATTTGATTAAAATGTTGACAAATTGGAGCATTGGTGCTACTCTAAGTTTTGCTACAAACATTAATTCGCGCCAGCTCGATTTGTCGGGGTGGCTTGGCTTTTCAGTACCTGTCCTCGGTCTTAATTATACTTAATGATTGAGCATATGTCAATAAATGATTACGTATCATTGTACACAATAATAGAGGTCAATATTTATGGCATTTACCGAAAATCTAAACTATTGCATGACTCAAAGGGACTATTCTGCCTATCGCTTATCTAAGATAATTGGGTCGACAAACCAAGCTGTGTTAAATTGGCAAGCTGGAAAAGCTATCCCTCATGCAAAAACGCGCCAGAAGATCGCCGACCATTTCGGTATCACGCTTGCCGAGCTGGATGGCGACGAGCTTCCCGCTCTGCCGGAAAAAGGCACAGAAAAAGCGCCCGCCCCCAAAGAGGACGAGCGCCCATATGTAGATATGGATACCGCGCGCATCTGGTCGCCGCACCCTGTCGCGATTCTGGCCGCGCAGTATAAGGTCCCAACGGCCACGTTACAGCAGATCATCGGCTGTGACTTTAACGTGGCGGGAAATATCGCGCTCGGGCTGGAAGCGCCCACCGACGAGCAGCTGCGCCGCGTCGCCGCTGCGTTCTGCGTGCCCTATGGCGACCTCATGCGCGGTTGGGTTCCCCTGTACGCCAATCGAGACCTTTCTTTTGACAATATTCCCCGTAGCTCAGATCGCTCCCCTTCACCGGAAGATCGGTGATTTTCGGCATGACGGCCTCGCGTAGCGCGTCAAAGGCCGCGTCGTGTTCGTTTTCCGGCAGCGCGGCGATCCGCTCTACCTCTTTTCGCAAAAACTCCTTTTTCTGCGCATCTGACATCGTTAAGTACTCTTGGCGCTGTTTGTCGTTCATCTTTTTATCCTCCGTATGTAAATAGTTTCACTTATCATATACCGCGCCGAGGTTCATTTCACCACGGCGGAATGGTTTTAGGAGGTCTTGTGCATGGGATTGTATACCGACCCGAATTACTTTGAAAAGCAAGCGCACTACCAGCACCGCAAAGTAAAGAAAGTCATTAAGGCGGTGTCCTCTAAGTCAAAGCAGCCTGCCCCTGATGAGGCGGTATCAGAAACCTCGACGCAGGTTGAGCCGGAATCCGCCTCACGCGATATCCATGATTATCCCGTTGAACCAACAGTTGATGAATTTGACGAATCTCCCGGCCTAACTCAAATGACGCAAGAAGAATACGACGCGTTCATGATGGGAATGACCGTCGAGCAATACCGCGTCTATCGTCAAATGGTTTTAGAAAACGAAGCCAAGCGAAACAGGCAGAAGCAGCCAAATAGGAAGCGGCGCTCTCCGGAAGTTGATCTTCTGCTGGCAGCATTGAAACCATTGTGCTTCGCGCTCGTCATCTGCGGGGTCATCTGGATTTCAATCGAAAAAGATGTCCCTTTGAAAGAATCTGACATGAATGACACCCCACCAATAAAGTCAACAACTGAAACAACTGGCGGCGGGGGCGGCAGGCTCGTTCCATTGCAGCCTGTGCCCATTCAAAACGGACAGATTGTCACATATCCGTCTGGCGATCAGGTCGCACCTTTGACAGTACAAACCGCCGGCGGCTCAAATTTCTATATCGTGCTAAACCCAATCGACAGAGAGGCAATATCTAACGGAGCGATGTCTTTCCTCGTGTCGGCAAAAAGTGCCGAAGTAGATGTTCCTCTCGGGACATACGAAATCTATTATGCGTATGGTTCGGACTGGTACGGGAAAGAATATAAGTTTGGTGAAAACACCGAGTACTTCAAATGCAACGAAATGTTTGAATTTACCGCAGATGACGAGATGGTTTACGGTTGGACGCTTACTCTCTATAAAGTATCCAACGGGAATATGAGCACTGATATAGTGCCAAAAGATTCTTTCCCGGATATTTAAGTAAAAGCCCTCGCCGCCTCTGCAACACCGGCGAGGGCTTTTCGGCAGCAGCGGGGAGCGGTCGCCGCTGCTTGTTTTGACCATATCGCGCTTTACCTTACCACTTCAATACCAAGACCTTGCAACACGACGGCATTCGACCGCGTTCGACAGACCCACTTTTGGCACCCCAAAAGTACGAAAACCGGAAAAGTTAAGGTGATATAAATGAACATTCAAGAGCTGTGTAGAATCCGTAAAGAAGAACTGAAACTGACCTATCAGGACATTTCCGACGCTTCCGGCGTGCCGCTGTCCACCGTCCAGAACTTCTTTTCCAAGCTGTCGAAAGCCCCGTCCATTTATACCGTCGCGCCGATCTGCAAGGTGCTCGGCATATCCCTTGATGAAATATTCGGAATTTCCGAACACTTGACGCCGACCGAGGAAACTTTGCAGGCGCGCAATGATGAGTTGGAACGCCATGTTGACGCAAAGGCTGATACCATTGAGATCATGCGGCGCGGCGTCCGTATCCGAAACGGCGTGATTTTAATTCTGTTTATCATGGTGGTGTTGCTGGCTGCATGGGGTTTGTATATCGATATGCACTGCGTCGACTATGGTTTTTGGAGGGGCTGACATGGGAAACTGCATCAAATGTAAAGCAGCGCTGCCGGATGGCGCGCTGTTTTGTCCTATGTGCGGGAAAAAGCAGGCATCCGTCGACCGCAAGGCCACAAAGCGCGGCAACGGGACAGGCACAGTCTATAAGCGCGGCTCTTCATGGGTAGCCGAAATCACCAAAGGCTACCGCGAAGAGGACGGCAAGCTGACCCGCGTGAAGGCAAAAAAATGCGGCTTCCGCACAAAACGAGAAGCCTTAGAATATATCCCTATGCTGCGGACGCAAAAGCCCCGTGAAAAGGATATCACTTGGCGCAAGGCATACGAATTATGGTTCCCGACGCACCGAGCCGACAAGTCCACGCTGAATTGCTATGCCGCTGCCGAAAAGTATTTTGCATCGATCGAATTTATGAAACTGGCCGCGGTCGAGATTGATGACATCCAAGAATGCATTGATGACTGCCCGCGCGCCAAACAGACAAAGAAGAACATGCGCACCGTGTGCAGCCTGATCTATAAGTACGCCGTTCCGCGCGGATACGCCCCTATGAGTATGGCCCCGTATCTCACCGTCACCGGTGAAAACGCCGCGCCGCGCGCGAGTTTTGATGCCGACCAGATCAAAAAGATAAAAGAGGCCTGCGGCGTGATTCCATACGCCGACTATATCTACTGCATGTGTTACCTCGGCTTCCGCCCTACAGAATTTCTCGGCCTGTCGATTGATAACTACGACAAGAAAGAAAAGGTGCTTCGAGCTGGTATCAAGACTGAAGCGGGCAAGAATAGAACCGTCACGATATCCCCCAAGATTCAGCCCATCATAGACCGGCTGTCGAAAGATAAGATATCCGGCGCGCTGTTCTGCAACGAAGAAGGAAACGCGTTCAGATATGACTATTTTCGCGACGAGGTTTTCTATCCCACATTAAAGGCCATCGGCATTGATAATCCGATTGAGAACAAGCGGCACAAATACTCTCCCCATACGTGCCGCCATACCTTCGCGACGCTGATGAAAAACATTCAGGCGTCGGACAAGGACAAGCTCGAACTGATCGGTCATGCAAGTCCTGAAATGCTGCGCTATTATCAGGATGTCAACCTGACAGACCTCCGAAAAATCACAGATGCGATATAGTTTCCTCGTTACCCCCTTGTTACCCCCCTCGAGCGATTTTCCGTTGATATTCCGTCACTTTTCGGTGACTGGGGGTCAAGAGGCCGTGAGTTCAAGTCTCGCCACTCGGACCATATTGAGTGACCAAAATAGATGCACTCACCCGAAACCCCTGAGAAATCAGGGGTTTCGGCGTTTTTATACCCCGTTTTTTCAAAGCGTGTTTTATAGATACACAAGGGCATTTAGGAGTGTCAGGAAAGATTTGAACTCAATTCTCGGCTGATTTGGCCTGCTTTATGGTGGGCTCTACGCTCTCGGATACTTTTTATTGCTCGTCTTTCCTAAAAAATTTGAAACTTTTTATCGAAGAGGTTCCAATTCATCCAGGAAAATCCTTCGTGAAAATTCTTCCAAGGTCAAACAAATTCCGGAAGTGCTTTACAAAAATTATACGCAGTGATCCCGGTCTCATATAAAAATCGCAGAAAGGTCCGAATGCCAAAAAGAGCAGATCTCATTCCACCAGTGTATCGTCCAAGCATTCTTGTAACGCATGTGACAATATCCATCGCAAAGCTTTTTGATTGTGGCTTCGCTTGTGCTGTTATTTCTGCCGCTGACGATATCGTTTTCCCGAAGCTTTTGCTCTTGACATTCGTCAGATTATCCCGTATAATGCACCGAAAACAACACAAGGAGGAAATGAAAGTGCGCTATCTTCTGAAGAATGCAAAGTTTTTCTCGCAGGGCGTGTTTCATTTGGCGGACGTGTTTCTTTCGGACGGAAAGATCGTTTCTATTGGTGATGGTGTTTCCCCTTCCAATGATACTATTGTTATTGATATTTCTAATATGGTTTTGTTTCCCGGTTTCGTTGATGTTCATGTTCATCTTCGTGAGCCGGGATTTTCTTATAAGGAAACCATCCGCTCCGGCACACTGGCCGCCGCGCACGGCGGCTTCGCTCACATTGCCGCCATGCCGAACCTGAACCCCGTGCCCGACTGCGCCGAATCGCTCGCGCTCCAGCGCGCGCTCATCGAGAAGGACGCCCTCGTTCATGTCCATCCCTATGGGGCGATCACGGTCGGCGAAAAGGGCGAGCGGCTTGCAGAACTTGCGGGCATGGCACCAGACGTCATCGCCTTTTCCGACGACGGGCGCGGCGTGCAGTCCGAGAGCATGATGCGCCAGGCGATGGCCGAGTGCCGACATCTCGGCAAGATCCTTGCCGCGCACTGCGAGGACAACGCCCTGCTTCGCGGTGGTTACATCCACGACGGCGCGTATGCCCGCGCCCACGGGCACCGCGGTATCTGCGCGGAGAGCGAGTGGGGGCAGATCGCACGCGACGTGAAACTTGCCGAGGAAACGGGCTGCGCCTACCACGTCTGCCACGTTTCGACCAAGGAAAGCGTCGAGGTCATCCGCGCGGCCAAGCGCCGCGGCGTGGACGTGACATGCGAAACAGCGCCGCACTATCTCGCCTTCACGCAGGACGATTTACAGGAGGACGGACGCTTCAAGATGAATCCTCCCCTGCGCGATCAGGCCGACCGCGACGCGCTCATCGAGGGCCTTCTGGACGGGACGATCGACATGCTCATCACCGACCACGCGCCCCACAGCCGCGAGGAGAAGAGCAAAGGCCTTGAAAAGAGCGCCATGGGCGTTGTCGGACTGGAAACGTCCTTTGCCGCAAGCTACACGCATCTTGTGAAAAAGGGAATCCTGCCGCTGGAAAAGCTCGTCGAGCTGATGCACACCTCTCCGATGCGCCGCTTCGGCTGCGGCACAGAGATCGCTGTCGGCCAGCCCGCCGACCTGACCGTATTTGACCTCAATAAAACCTACACTGTCGACCCCGAAGCATTTCTGACCATGGGGCGCGCGACGCCCTTCGCCGGCACGTCCCTCACGGGCGCGTGCAAGCTGACGATGATCGGCGGCGAGATCGTCTGGAAGGAGGATATGCTTTGATCGAAGTAACTTACACCATCGCGGAGAACGCCCTCATTGCCTCGGGCGTCTACCGCTTGAGGCTCGAGGGCGACACCTCGGCCATCACCGCGCCGGGTCAGTTCCTCGACCTTCGCCTGCCCGGTTTCTTCCTGCGCAGGCCCATCTCCATCTGCGACTGGGACGAAAAGAGCGTCACGCTCCTTTATAAAGTCGTCGGCGGCGGAACGGACTGGCTCTCCCGCTGCACGCCGGGGCAGGCGCTCGATGCGCTCTCGGGTCTCGGCAACGGCTTTGACGTTGCCACCCGCGGCGAAACGACGCTCCTTGCGGGCGGTGGCATCGGTGTCGCGCCGCTCTTCGGCCTTTCAAAGCGCCTTCTTGCCGCGGGCAAAACGCCCGTCGCCGTTCTGGGTTTCAACACTGCGGAGGATGTCTTCTACGAAAATGAATTCAAGGCGCTCGGCGTGCAGACTGTCATCGCAACGGCGGACGGCAGCCGCGGTACGCGCGGCTTTGTGATCGACGCGCTGCCCGAGCGGTTCGACACCGTCTGCGCCTGCGGGCCGATGCCGATGCTCAAGGCGCTCTGCGCAAAGACGGACAAGCCCGGTCAGATCAGTCTGGAAGCGCGCATGGGCTGCGGCTTCGGCGCGTGCATGGGCTGCACGATCGACACGGTGAACGGCCCCAAGCGCGTCTGCCGCGAGGGTCCCGTATTCGGAAGGGAGGAGATCAAATGGTAAATACGAACGTCACGCTCTGCTCCCTCCCGCTCGATAACCCCGTCATCCCCGCGAGCGGCACCTTTGGCTACGGATACGAATTCGCGGAGCTTTACGATATCAACTGTCTCGGCACGTTCTCCTTTAAGGGCACGACGCGCGAGCCCCGCCTCGGCAATCCCCAGCCGCGCATCGCCGAGATGCAAAGCGGTGTGCTCAACGCCGTGGGGCTTCAGAATCCCGGCGTGGACGCGGTCATCGCCGAGGAGCTTCCCAAGCTCGCGCGCGTTTTCCGCAAGCCCGTCATGGCAAATGTCAGCGGCTTTTCGCTCGATGAATACGTCGAGGTCTGCCAGAAGCTCGACACCTGTCCGCAGGTTGGCTGGCTCGAGGTGAACATCTCCTGCCCCAACGTCCACGGCGGCGGCATGAGCTTCGGCACTGACCCGAAGGCTGCCGCAGCGGTCACGCGCGCGGTGAAGGACGCGGTCAAAAAGCCCATCATCGTCAAGCTCTCGCCCAACGTCACAAGCATTGCGGACATTGCCAAGGCCTGCGAGGACGCAGGCGCGGACGGCATCAGCCTCATCAACACCGTGATGGGCATGCGCATCGACCCCAGAACGAAGCGTCCGCTGCTTGCCAACGGCACGGGCGGTATGTCCGGCCCGGCGATCTTCCCGCTCGCCGTGCGCATGGTCTGGCAGGTCTACGAAGCGGTGCGCATCCCCGTCGTCGGTCTCGGCGGCGTGATGAGCGCCGAGGACGTCATCGAGCTGATGCTCGCGGGCGCAACGGCGGTCGAGGTAGGCGCTGCCAACCTTGTCGACCCCTTCGCCTGCCGCCGCATCGTCGAGGACCTGCCCCGCGTCATGCAGAAATACAACATCAACGATTTGAACGACATCATAGGAGGTGCCCACCATGGGTAAGGACGTTATCATTGCGCTGGATTTTGACAGCAAGGAAAAAACGCTCGCGTTTCTCGATCACTTCACCGGCGAAAAGCCCTTTGTGAAGATCGGCATGGAGCTTTTCTACGCCGAAGGCCCCGCGATCGTGCGCGAGATCAAGGCCCGCGGCCACAAGATCTTCCTCGATCTCAAGCTGCACGACATCCCCAACACCGTGAAAAAGGCCATGGCCGTGCTCTCATCCCTCAATGTGGATATGGTCAACCTCCACGCCGCAGGTACGCACGCCATGATGAGCGCCGCGCTCGAGGGTCTCACCCGCGCGGACGGCACGCGTCCGATGCTCATCGCCGTCACGCAGCTCACCTCCACCAGCCAGCAGAGCATGGAGGAAGAGATCGGCATTCACCGCCCCCTTGAGGAAGTGGTCATCGACTACGCCAAAAATGCAAGACTCGCCGGGCTCGACGGCGTGGTCTGCTCTCCGCTTGAAGCCGGCCGCATCCACGAGACCTGCACGAAGAACTTTCTCACCGTCACCCCCGGCATCCGCTTTGCTGACGCAAAGGCGGACGACCAGGTGCGCATCACCACGCCCGCAAAGGCGCGCGAGATCGGCTCGGACTACATCGTCGTCGGCCGCCCCATCACGCAGGCGGAGGATCCCGTCGCAGCCTATCGCAGCTGCGTCAGCGAGTTCGTGGGCTAAACAATGCACCACGACATCATCTTATTTGATTTGGACGGCACGCTGACCGACTCCGGCCCCGGCATCATGAAGGCCGGACAGTATGCCCTGCGCGCGTTCGGCATCGAGCGCGACTGGCGCGAGCTGTCGTTCTTCGTCGGCCCGCCGCTCAGCGAGACCTTCGCACGCTTCGTGAGCGCAGAGAATGTCGACGCTGCGGTCGCAAAATTCCGCGAATACTATCAGCAGGACGGCTGGCTCGACAACGCCCCCTACCCCGGCATCCCCGCGCTGCTTGCGCATCTCAAGAGCGAGGGCAAGCGTCTTTTCGTCGCCACGTCGAAGCTCGACATCATGGCTGAGCGCATTCTGGAGCACTTCGGACTTGCGCCCTACTTCGACGCCATCTGCGGCGCACCCGAGGGCGACAGGGAAGCGGGGAAAAAGGTGAACGTCGTAAAAGCCGCGCTCAAGGCAGCCGGCTGCGACGATCTTTCCCGCGCCGTCATGGTCGGCGACCGCGAGCATGACGTCATCGGCGCGCATCTTGCGGGGCTCGACGTGATCGGCGTGCTTTATGGCTACGGCAGCCGCGAAGAACTCACCGCCGCCGGCGCCGACCAGATCGCCGAAACCCCGGAGGCATTGGAAACGCTAATTCTGTCAACAAACTGACATTTTGAAAGGAGAAGAGATAGAAATGGAGCATTTGGAACGCAGCATTGCGGAGGGATTGCTCTCCATCCGTGCGGTATTCTTTCGCCCGAACGAGCCCTTCACCTGGGCCAGCGGCATCAAGAGTCCTGTCTACTGTGACAACCGCTTGATCCTGACCGCACCTGAGGTGCGCACGCAGGTGGAAAGCGCACTGTGCGAGATCATTTGCGCCGACTATCCCGATGTGGAGGTGCTGATGGGTACGAGCACGGCGGGCATCGCCCACGCTGCCATCGTCGGCCACATGATGGGCCTTCCCATGGGCTATGTGCGCTCGTCCGGCAAGGATCACGGCCGCCAGAACCAGATCGAGGGCCGCCTTGAGCCGGGCCAGAAGGTCGTCGTCATCGAGGACCTCATCTCCACCGGCGGAAGCGTTCTGGACGTTGTGAACGTCCTGCGTGAAGCGGGCGCGGAGGTGCTGGGCATTGCGAGCATCTTCACCTATGGGATGCAGAAGGGACTTGACCGCCTTGCCGCCGCCAACGTGAAGAACCACAGCCTGACCAACTTTGACGTCATCGCCGACGTAGCGGCGAAGCAAAATTACATCCACCCCGAGGACGTTGCGCGGCTCATTCAGTTTCGCAACGACCCGTCGGATGAATCTTGGATCGGAGGAAAGAACTAACATGGAGCATTTGATCGACATTTTGCAGCTGACCACCCAGGAGATCGACGATATGGTCGCCACGGCCAACGACATCATCGACCACCCCGACGCCTACGCACACAAGTGCGACGGCAAGATCCTCGCAACGCTCTTCTTTGAGCCCTCTACCCGCACGCGCCTGAGCTTTGAGTCCGCGATGCTCGGTCTTGGCGGCAAGGTGCTGGGCTTCTCGTCCGCAAGCAGCTCTTCCGCCGCCAAGGGCGAGAGCGTTTCCGACACGGTGCGCACTGTCAGCTGCTATGCTGACATCATCGCCATGCGTCACCCCAAGGAGGGCGCGCCGCTGGTCGCCTCCATGCACTCCGAGGTCCCCGTCATCAACGCGGGCGACGGCGGTCACAACCACCCCACCCAGACGCTGACCGACCTTCTCACCATCAACCGCGAAAAGGGCCGCTTCAATGACCTGACCGTCGGCTTCTGCGGCGACCTCAAGTTCGGCCGCACCGTCCACTCCCTCATCAGCGCCCTGAGCCGCTACACCGGCATCAAGATCGTTCTCATCTCCCCCGAGGAGCTCAAGCTTCCCAGCTACGTGAAGAACGAGGCGCTCAAGAAGAACAACATCCCCTACGAGCAGACGACCGACCTCGAAGCCGTCATGCCCGAGCTCGACATTCTCTACATGACCCGCGTTCAGCGCGAGCGCTTCTTCAACGAGGAAGACTACCTCCGTCTGAAGGACAGCTACATCCTCACCCCGGAGAAGCTGCGCAACGCCAAGAAGGATCTCTGCATCCTGCACCCGCTGCCGCGCGTGAACGAGATCTCCGTCGCCGTGGACGACGATCCCCGCGCCTGCTACTTCAAGCAGGTCCGCAACGGCCGCTTCATCCGCATGGCGCTCATCCTCAAGCTGCTTGGTATTGAATAAGGGAGGAACTTACACATGATCATCGACGCTATTTCCAACGGTATCGTTATCGACCACATCTCCGCCGGCAAGGCGATGGAGCTCTACAACATCCTCGGTCTTGACAAGCTCGACTGCTCCGTCGCGCTGCTCAAGAACGTTTCGAGCGGCAAGCTCGGCCGCAAGGACATCATCAAGATCGACCAGGTGCTCGACCTTGACTGGGATGTCATCGGCTATGTCGACCCCGGCATCACCGTCAACATCATCAGAGACGGCAAGCGCATCGAAAAGCGCCAGCTCAAGCTGCCCGAGCGCATCACCAACGTCATCCGCTGCAAGAACCCCCGCTGCATCACCTCTGTTGAGCAGGAGCTGCCGCAGGTGTTCACGCTGACCGAAGAGAGCACGCGCACCTACCGCTGCCTGTACTGCGAGACCAAGGCCGAAAACTAAAAGAAGCCGAAAAAGAGGGAACATTACGCAGGAGATTTATGCCAGGCTTATCATGTACAACTTCTCTGAATTGATTACCTCACACGTAGTCATTCAGAAATTCAAAACAAAACACCCTTGCAAGGCGAATTTCTCTGTTGCTGTACAGGTTTGCAGACAATTTCTTCTTGGTAATGTTTCTCCACCAGACGTTGAAGCTATGAGAACCTTGGGACAAGCCTTTACGGCAATCCAATCAAAACAAAACGAGATTACAAATGTACGTATTTCAAGCGTTTATACGCTCTAAAAATGGCTGTATCGCCCTCATAACCCGGAGGACGTAGGTTCGAGTCATGCCTCCGCAACCAGAAAGTCCTGAAATCTTACGATTTCAGGACTTTTTCCTAGCCTGCTGGCGGTAATCGGAAGGCGCAAAATAAGGCTTTCTAACACTTTTCTAACACATTTTGTCAGAGAGCCATCTGCGACTTTTTATAAGCTATAGATTTCCGTCACTTGGATGTTTGACAAGTGACGGAAACGTGACGATAATGTTGTATATTAAATCAGACTACTTTTTTGAGGGGATAGTGTGATGGAAGACACAATTATCAAAGCGCTTCTGCTCGGTTACGCGCATATTGAGTGCTGTGGCACACCCATAAGAATTTGCTTAAAAAAGGCGCAGGGACTTCTTTTTTATCTGCTGGTGCATAAAAAGGCAACAAGAGATGAGCTGACAGGCCTCCTCTGGGGAGGGGAAGACAATGAGCTTGCCCGCCGACACTTGCGCCATAATCTCTATCATCTAAAAAAGGTTGTACCGATTGAGCTTGTGGTTCCCGCAGGGCGTAGCGCAATTCAACTTAATCCAGAACTTGGATTTTACATTGATGTCGATGAATTTCTCAAAGCTGTGGATGTCGAGGCTTATCAGGGAGAGTTTCTGAAAGGGTTTAGCGTTCCGAACTGCTATGAATATGAGGAATGGTTGGAGCGGACGCGTACTTCCTTGCGTGAGGCCTATTTGCAGCAGCTTGACAAGCGGGCCGAATTCTGCCTTTCTGAAGGAAAAGACGGCGAGGCCGAGGCCCTCTGGCGAAAATATTTGCAGGAAGAACCTCTGTGCGAAACGGTTTCCATTTCTCTGATGCGGTTCTATCGCGCACAGAAGGATTACAACCGGGCGGCGTTGATCTACCGCGGCCTGCACAAGGCTATGGCTGATACGCTTGGTATTGCGCCACTCAAGGATACTTCAGAATTGTACTATTCCATTATGAAAGAGTGGAATGAGCAATCGGAAAACGGCGAAATTAACGATGACTTTCTTGTTGGACGGCAGAATCAGCTACAGTATTTGCTCCATTTGTTTCCACGTATGCATACATCAAAGCATGCACGGTCTTTCGTAATTCTTGGAGAAGCGGGAGTCGGCAAAACCCATCTTTTGTCATACTTTCTTTCGCATGGTGATGTATCAAGCTATGAGATTATTACTACATCCTGCTTCAAATCCAAGCAGGATGAATACCTTTATCCGTGGCAGACTATTATGCTCTCCCTCTCTAATTTTATAGAGAAAGAGAGCATCCCCATTCCTAATGCATATATGCAGGCCGGCAGTGCGCTGTTCCCTACAATGAAATGCTTCGGCGTATTGAGCCGGAGAAAATTATTTGCTACAACACGCCTTTTCCGGAGATGCAGGGCAATATCGTGTATGTGGATTATGAGCGCAGCTCGTGGAAATATATGAGCTATGAGAGAAATTATAAGGCAGAAGATCTCGACGCTTTCAAAATTGGCGAGACATATCGACCTGAATGTGATACAATAGAGCCATACTTGATCGGCGGCACTTATAAGGGCGGCGGCAGCGCCTATGGCGGAAAGTGGAAGCCCTCTAAGCCGGATGATGAACGTTTTTTAGGTGAACCCGGCAGCATCAACCGCACAGCTGATCGTAACGGGGATTTAAGAGAAACTAAGATTGGCGCAGACGGTAGGGCAGTCAAGGAACGGCATTACTCAAATCACGGCAATCCCAAACAGCACTCTATTCCTCACGATCATAACATTGTATGGGAAGGTAACCGACCAAACTGGGGCAAAGCAGAAAACTATTGGGGCGGAGATATTCCTGATTTCAAGTCATATTGGAGGTGTGGCATGCCCTATCGCATTTTAAAATCCAAAAACTCATTGGAAGATAACCGTTTTAAATCGATCAGCGATTTTAAGTGGTGTATGAAATGTGGCGGAGAAGTAGAAATTGAATGGAACGGCATTCATTATGGCATTATTCGATATGGAACAGATGACAAAATCACAATTTATGTTTGGAATTGTCCCGAGACGGAATGCTGCTTTAACACCGCTGATGATGCACTTGAGTACATGGTCGGTTCCGATCGTCTGCGTGATGTGATCACACAGGTCACTGTGCTTGACCGTTCAATTTAGGATGAATACCTCTTGCTGACCACCAGCAAACCATTGATATATCTGTATTTTCTGAGATCCTATAATTACACTCGGACCAGCCAAAAGCCTTGAAATCGTATGATTTCAAGGCTTTTTTGCAACTTTTAAGAGCGAAATGCGCAGTGTGAAAATGCGTGAAAACTCCAAAAGCGCACAACTCGTCTAAAAATGTTGCTGCGGCTGCTTTTGCATGATATACTTAAAATATTAGTGAATTTAAAAACAGTATTCAAGGGGGCTGCCAGCGATGAAGAAAAAACTTTTTTGCATTTTCGGTTTGATCCTGATCGTCTCGGCTATCGCCTATTTTTGCCACGATCACAGCGTACTTCCGCTCGACGCCGAAAACGCAAACTATATCAGTTTTAAAATTTACCCTCAAAATGAGCCGAATTATATGGTGACAAACGATGACCGAATGAAAGAGATCGTGCGTGCTATCAATGAACTGGATGTGCAGGAAACAACGGATCAAGTAGACAGGATGTCGGATAGCTTTTACTATTTTGGGATTCAAATATCGGACAAAGATATCCCTGTTGAACTGGATGAAGATACCATTTCGATCAATAATGAACGCTATCAGGCGGACACATCGGATTTACGCGAGCTTTTGGACAAGACGTATCGTGATGTGATGAGCGGTGTTATCGATTGATGAAGATAATATCCGCGTTTAAAGGAAAAATTGCTTGGACTTCGATTTGTAGATAGCAAAGGAGCGGGGCGCAGCTCCGCTCCTTTTTTCTGTTTTCACCCCTCCAGCGGCTTGATCCCCTTATGCTCCACGCGAGGCAGCTTGCAGGCATCGGCAGGATTGAAGCGCAGATAACCGATTGCCACCGCCTGCTGCAGCGCCTTGTGCAACACACCATGCGCAGCAGCAGAGTTCCGCTATTCTCCACATTCCCGTCATCATCCCTTGTGCTATACTCCCGATAGGAGAGTATAGCAGTGCGCCCTTTAGTTCCTAAAGGGATTTCCCTTAATACTTTTTCATCAACTTATTAAAAATGATAATTCCTGTGATAATTTGAAACATTAAATATCCGCTGAGATAGAATATGATCATGCGAGCATTGTCGATAACTTCCAATGCTCCGAGAATACTGAAAGCCAAAATAGAGAAACAAATAACCACCAGTCCTATGCCGTAAGCATATCTTCCGGCTCTATCTCTAATTTTTGTTTTCAACTCGTCATGTTGCTCAATTCGGTCGTTCTCCAAACGTTCTTCGTATTGCTCTTTATTCTTGGGGGAACTCCAATAAAAATATTTGCATATCATCATAATTCCAGGGAAGATACCTGCGCCAGCAAAGCCCCATAAAATGCCCTCTAACTTTGTTTCAATCAATAGCGCAACAATCAAACAAACCACACCGAAAAGCACATATAGTATCCCGGTTATCAAATTACTCTTTTTCATTTTCTGCACCTCTTTCATAGAAAAAGATTTCTTCAATCCGTTTGCCAAAAAAGTCTGAAATTGCAAAAGCTAATTCCAATGATGGATTATACTTTCCTGTTTCGATTGAACTAATGGTTTGTCTTGAAACACGAAGCATTTTTGCAAAATCATCTTGATTTAATCCTCGCTCCTTTCGTAACTGCTCAACTTTATTCTTCAAAAAAACGCCTCCTTGCATGACAAGTTTCCTTTACAAACTTACTATAGCATGACACGCCCATCTTGTCAAGTTTCCTTTACAATGTTTACTTCTTTTTCATGGGAAAATTACAATTTATTCATACAGTAAGAGCGCCCAAACATTTTTCGTCCGAGCGCTCTCAGTATCAGTCATGGATCATCCGCTTTGGCAATATCTGTCGAAAAATTCACCGACGCCTCGCCGGAGTCTGATTTTTCCGTGAGCGGGCAAAAAAGAGCGCTCGCCAAATGACGGGCGCTTCCCCTTTGTTCACTTCAGGTATTTTGCGACTTCCTGCTCAAGCTCCTGCCACACGGGATATTTCGCGCCGTTTTCATCGAAGAAGGCCTTCAAATCGCGGTTCAGCGCGCTCATTTCGTCGACCGCGTTCATCGCGTGGTCGGACGCGCAGATCTTTCCGAGGCTCGTGGCGGACATGAGCTTAAAAAAGCGCAGACAGGTCTTGTGGTACGCCGCGCCTTCAAACTCCACGTTGTCCTTCGGCAAAATTTCATGTCCCGCGTTTTTGATCGCGCGGTAGCCCTCGATATTAGCGTCGATCAGTCGGCTTAAATAGGCCGTGTTGCCCTTGAGCTTTTTGAGGTCGACGGACGCCACATACTTCCGCTCCCGATGGCCTGCCGAGGACACAAAGGCAAACATCACGTTTTTCTCCGGCAGCGAAGCGCTCAGCGCACTTGCGCGCATGTCGTTTCCCACAAAGACGATATTCTTTGTCGGATTCGTCCGCAGGGTATCGAGGATCGCGTCGAGCTGTGTATAGCGCAGGACGACGAAGATCACGTCGTACTTGTCCTCCGCTTTCAGCTCCGCCGTGACCGGAATGCGGCTGACCGACATGCGGGGCGAAAACTTATCCTTGATCCGAAGGCCGTTTTTTTTGGATGCTCTCGCCCCATGCTCCCCGCGCCAGCAGCGTGATGTCCTTTCCCGCGCGGAAGAAATTCCGCGCCAGATTGCAGCCGAGCACGCCCGCGCCGAATACTAAAATTTTCATAGCCAAGTCTCCTTTTATCCTAAAAATACCTGTTTCCTTCGTTCTGCCTCGTCTCGCTATGCTCTCGTTCCGATTTTCTTTCGTTTTGCGTCAGTTAGTCGTCTCTAACTAAAACATAGCAACTGACAGTGCAAAAGTCAAGATGTCTTTTTACCGCTCTCCGGTGCTTCCTTGCCCTTTTTCATCTTCTCCTTCACTCGATCAACAAATCCCCGCTTCAAAAGGGGCTGCGCATTGTTCATCTGTACTGGCCTGTTTTTGTCACTTCGCCAGATTTGTTTAAAAAATATCTGCTTTCACAAATTTTATCTTGCTTCTTCCGGATATTTTCATATAATGTTGACGATTGAACAGGAGGTACCACCATGTATGTTACCTACAGCAACCTTTTTAAGCTCCTCATCGACAAGGGCTTAAATAAAACGGAATTTGCGCGCGAGGTCGGCATCAGCTCCAACACGCTCGCCAAGCTCTCGAAAAATGAGCTCGTCTCGCTCGAGGTGCTTGTGCGCATCTGCCGCCAGCTCGACTGTTCGCTCGGCGACGTGGTGCAGCTCGCCCCGCCCGAGCCGCCGATCAAAAGCGGCCTTGAGCGCATGAAGAAGCGAAAACCCACCCACGAGAAAGGAGGCAATGCGTACCGCCATGAGTAACGAAACCAAGGAGACCGGCTCCAGCTTTATGGAAAAGCTGTCGACGGTCATTGTCGACAAGCGAAATCTCATCTTTCTGCTCACGATCATTCTGCTCGTATTCTCCGCCTTTTCCCGCAACTGGGTCGAGGTCGAGAGCGACCTGACGTACTACCTGCCGTCTGATTCCGAGACGAAGCAGGCGCTCGACATCATGGACGAGCAGTTCACGACCTATGGCACGGCCGAGGTCATGGTGGCCAACATCACACCAGAGCAGGCCGCCGCGCTCGAGCCCAAGATCAAGGAGATCAAGGGCGTGCAGAGCGTGGACTACGACGAGACCACCGCACATTATAATAACCTCTCCGCCCTCTATTCCATCACCTTTGCCTACAGTGAGGATGACGAGGCCTGTCTCGACTCGCTCGAAGCCGTGAAGGAATACCTGTCCGACTACGATCTGTATGTCGACACGGACCTTGGCAACACGCAGCAGGAGACCATCGACCACGAGATCAGCGTCATCATGGTGTATGTCGCCATCGTCATTGTCATCGTACTGCTCTTCACGTCCGAGACCTACGGCGAGGTGCCGGTGCTCATTCTGACGTTCGTGGTCGCACTTGTGCTGAATCAGGGCACAAACTTCCTGATGGGCAAAATCTCGTTCATTTCAAACTCGGTCACAAGCATCTTGCAGTTGGCGCTGTCCATCGACTACGCCATCATCTTCTGCAACCGATTTAAAGAAGAGCACCGGCTGCTGCCGCTGCGTGAGGCCGTCATCGTCTCGCTGAGCAAGTCGATCCCCGAGATCGGTGCGAGCAGCCTCACGACCATCGGCGGCCTTGTCGCGATGCTCTTCATGCAGTTCAAGCTCGGTCCCGATATGGCGCTGTGCCTCATCAAATCCATTCTCTTCGCGCTGCTGGCGGCGTTCATCGTGATGCCAGGCCTTCTGATGCTTTTCGGCCCGCTGATCGACCGCACGCAGCACCGCAGCTTCGTGCCGAAGATCCCGTTCGTCGGCAAGCTCGACTATGCCACGCGCTACATCATCCCCATCGTCTTCGTGGTGCTGGCCGTCATCGGCTACCGCCTGTCGTCCGACTGCCCCTACGCCTACGGCTATGGCCTCATCTCCGCCCCCAAGCAGAATGAGACGCAGTTTGCCCAGCAGATGATCGAGGATAACTTCACCTCGAAGAACATGCTGGCGCTCATCGTCCCCACGGGCGACTACGACAAGGAGTCCGCCATTTTGGACGAGCTCGGCCAGTACGACGAGGTCGACTCCACGATGGGTCTTACCAACATCGAAGCACTCGACGGCTACATGCTGGCCGACAAGCTGACGCCGCGCCAGTTCGCCGAGCTCGCGGGTCTCGATTACGAGGCCGCGCAGGTCGTCTACGCCGCCTACGCCGCGCAGCATTCAGAATATGGCAAGCTTGCGGGCAATCTCGCCACCTACAAAGTCCCGCTCATCGACATGTTTCTCTTTGTCTGCGATCAGGTGGATTCCGGCATCGTGACGCTCAGTGACGACCAGACGCAGATGCTCCAGGATGCCGAGGTCCAGATGAACAGCGCCAAGGCCCAGCTTCAAGGTACGGATTACGACCGCATGCTCATCTACCTCACGCTGCCCGAAAGCAGCGACGAGACCTACGCCTTCACCGACAAAATTCTCGAAATTGCCGAAAAGTATTACCCCGATGAAAACGTCTACCTCGCGGGCGAATCGACGAACGAATACGAATTCGAAAAGTCCTTCGCCGTGGATAACAAGGTTGTCAGCATCGTGTCGGTGCTCGTGGTTATGCTGGTGCTGCTCTTCACGTTCAACTCCGCCGGTATGCCGGTGCTGCTGATCCTCGTGATTCAGGGCTGCATCTGGCTCAACTTCTCGTTCCCGACCATCACGGGCAAGTACATCTTCTTCTTAGGATATCTAATTGTTTCTTCCATCCAGATGGGCGCGAATATCGACTACGCCATCGTCATCGCCAGCCGCTATCAGGAGCTCAAATCCAAAATGCACCACCGCGACGCCATCGTCGAGACGCTGAACTTCGCCTTCCCGACGATCATCACCTCCGGCTCGATCCTCTCGATCTGCGGCTTTTTGATCGGCAGCATGACATCTGAGCCCGTCATCGCGGGCATCGGTGAGAGCCTTGGCCGCGGCACGGTCATCTCTATCATCATGGTCATGTTCGCCCTGCCGCAGATCTTGCTCATCGGCAGCGGCATCGTCGACAAGACCTCGTTCTCCGTCCCGTCCATCACGGAAAAGAAATCGGGTCACGGTAAGGTCTCCGTCAACGGCATGGTGCGCGGCAGCATCAATGGTACGGTGCATGGCATCATGCACGCCACGGTCGAGGGCGACATCGACCTGAATCTGATCTCCGGATCTGCAAATGAGGAGCAAGACGATGAAGAAGACTAATCATTTCTATCGCTTCTGCGCGCTTGCACTCTCGTGCCTGCTGCTCATCTCGCTTCTCCCTGTCACGCAGGTCTTGGCAGACGGGGACGGCGCCATCCATATCAAGAGCGCAGAAGACTTACGATCCCTCGCGCATTCCTGCACGCTCGACTCCTGGTCGCGCGGTAAAGCCGTTGTGCTTGACAACGATATCGAGCTGACCGACGATGACGAGCTCCCCATCCCGACGTTCGGCGGCACGTTCAACGGCAACGGCCACACCATCAGCGGCCTTTCCATCACGCAGAGCGTCTCCCCCGCCGGTCTTTTCGGCGTGCTGCAAAAGGACGCCGTCATCAAAAACCTGAATGTTGAGGGCACGGTCACACCGTCCGGCGACAGCGAAAATATCGGCGGCATCGTGGGTGAAAACCACGGCACGATCGAAAGCTGCACATTCAACGGAAGTGTTTCCGGCAAACGCAGCGTCGGCGGCATCGTGGGCCGCAACCTCGCCACGGGCATCGTGCGCGCGTGCGACGCCTCGGGCGCGATCTTCGGCCAGAGCATGACCGGCGGCATCGCGGGCGAGAACCTCGGTTCCATCGTCTCCTGCCGCAGCCGCGCCTATGTAAACATCGAGAGCACCGACCCCTCCATCGACCTGAGCAATTTGAACCTCGAATTCTCGCTCGACCTCGCCAAGCTCTCCCGCGCCGACACGCTCAACACCGCCACCGACACCGGCGGTATTGCAGGCTATTCCTCCGGCGCGATCGCGTCGAGCACAAACTACGCCGCCGTCGGTTATCAGCACATCGGCTACAATATTGGCGGCGTGGTCGGCCGCAGCAGCGGACAAGTGCTCGCGTGCAGCAATGAAGGCGCGATCTGCGGGCGAAAGGACGTCGGCGGCATCGCCGGCCAAATGGAGCCCTATATCCGCATGGAGATCTCCGACGGTCTGCTGCAGCAGCTCAAAACACAACTCAACGAGCTCAGCGGTCTTGTCAACACAGCAACCAACCATGCCGAAGGCGGCTCGAATGAGATTGCCTCGCGCCTGAACAGCATGTCCGGCTATGTGGATAACGCCGCCAACGAGCTGAACAACGTCCGGCTGAACGCCAGTATTGACAGCGTCATCACCGGCGACGGCTCCCATTCCTCCGACACTCTGATCGGCGGCGGCAAGGGCGCAGCCGGCGGCATCGACCACGAGCATTCCGACAGCGGTCACAGCACCACCATCTGGGGCGGCAGTGCCGCAGGCGCGGGCGCGAGCCACGAGGGCAATGCCTCGGGCACCGTCACCGGCTCGACTCAGATTGTCGCTGCACCGGATCTTGGCGGGCTGACCTCGTCGATCAACGGCCTGAGCAGTCAGGTCACGATGCTCAACAACGCCGCCAGCGGCACGGTCGGCACATTGGCAAATGATATTCGTTCGATCAACAACAAATTCAACGAGCTGACAGGAACGCTGTTTTCCGCCATTTCCTCGCTCAGCGGCGGCACGGGCGACATCATTGTCGACACCTCCGATGTCGACATCGATTCCGTCACGTTCGGTAAAGTCTCTTCCTGCCGCAACAGCGGCGCGGTGTACGGCGATGTGAATACCGGCGGCATCACAGGCTCCATGACCATTGAATACACGCTCGACCCCGAGGACGATGTCACGGGCCATCTTTCGAACATCTACCGCAAGCAGTATGAGTACCGCTCCATCATCCAGAAGTGCGTCAACACCGGCGATGTGGCCGGCAAGCGCAGCTATGTCGGCGGCATTGTCGGCCGCATGGACCTCGGCTATCTGACCGCATGCGAAACGTCCTCCTGCTCTATCACGAACGAAAACGGCAGCTACACCGGCGGCATCGCCGGTCTCACCGGCGCAACGGTGCACGGCAGCTTTTCCAAGTGCACGCTCAGCGGCAAGAAGTATGTCGGCGGCATCGTCGGCTCCGGCGTACAGGAAAATGTCGACGGCAGCGGCAGTACCGTGAGCTGGAACTACTCGCTCGTCGATATCACCGACTGCCAGCAGTACCAGGGCGCGATCTCCGGCAGCGACACGGGCACATTTGAGCATAACTACTATGTCTCCGACGATCTCCCCGGCATCAACCGTCAGGGCTACGCCGGACGGGCCGAACCCATCAGCTATTCTCAGCTGCTCGCACTCAGCGACCTGCCCGAGAGCATGAAGTCCTTCACGCTCACCTTCGTTGCTGACGATAAGACTGTGCTCAGCCGCACTTTCAACTACGGCGACTCCATCGACGAAAGCGACATCCCCGAGCCGCCCGCCAAGAGCGGCTGTCACGTCCACTGGGACCGCACCGACCTCACGAATCTGCACTTTGACACCGTCGTCACCGCTGTTTACGAGGCCTACACCCCCGGCCTTGCCTCTGAACAGACGCGAGAGAGCGGACAGGCTGTCATCTTGGTCGAGGGCAACTACAACGACGGCGACGCCATCACCGTGACCGCCCAGCCGCTCACGCCCGCGGCGTTCGACGTGCAGTCCGGCACTGTGCTCGACCGCGTGAAGGGCTACTTCTCCTGCCTCAGCCGCGGCGAAATGCCTTCGATGGTCGCCAACGCCGAAGTGCTCGAGCAGTGGCGCATCGAGCTTGCCGACGACGGGCAGGACACGCACACCGTGCGCTATCTCCCGCCCGACGGGCAGAAGGAACTGCGCATCTACACCCGTGAAGACGGCGGCAGCTGGCAGGAGGCCGACTGCGGCACGATGGGCAGCTACCTCACCTTCTCCACGAGCGGCGACAGCGTTGAGTTTGCCGCCGTGCGGACGCTCGACGTCTGGGGCATCTGGCTCGGCGCGCTCGCCGTGCTGGCTGTTCTGATCCTTATCATCGTTCTGCTCGTCCACCGCCACAAGCGCAAAGCGCGCAGACGCGCCGAAGCGCTGGCGCGCAGCGCGAGCGCCGTCTCGCAGGCCGAGCAGATCGTCCGCGGCGAGGACGCCAATGCGTCCACAGCAGACGAAGCCCCTGCCAAGACGGGTGCCCCCGCGTCTACAGCGGTCGAAGATGCCACTCAGGCGGATGCGCCTGTGTCCGCTGAATCTACGGCAGTCCCCGCCGCCGTGGCAGTAGCAGCGACCGCTGCGCCGGTCGTCACCGCCGCGGTCGAGGGCGCAGAAAGCGTTCCCACTTCCGAACCCGCTCCCGCAGCCGATCCCGACTCCATCGAGGCGCGCCTTGCGCGCGCGGAAGAGGAACTTCGGCTTCTTCGCGAGGAGCGCGAGGCACGCGAAAACGTGCTCACGCAGCCCGCAGTACCGCCCGCGCCGAAAAAGCGCAGGCACCGCCGCTTCCTCCCTATTCTCATCACGATTTTAGTCTTGCTCGGCGCGGCTGCGGCGTTCTTCCTCCACTCCGACTTTAAGAAGGACCTCGAAGCCTACCGCCTTGTCGAGGCGCGTGTCAAAGAGGACCCGATGACCATGGACGTCACGGTCGACGCCTCCTATGGCAAAATCAGCCTGAGCGCGGATGCCTCCGTCGCCCGCACGAAGAAGGACGGCGCTCCCATCACCTGCATCGACCGCGACGGCGCGGCGCTCTACTACGCAGACGGCGCGATCTACCTTGAAAACGGCAAGTCCTATGCTGTCGGCGGCGCATTCCCAAATTACGCCGAGCTCATGGATGAGACCGCCGGGCTCTGCCGCACGCTCACGGTGACGAAATCCGTTGACGGGCAGGAAAAGCGCTACACCCTCACCGCCGAGGGCGACGACGCGAGCACACTGCTGCGTCTTCTCACCTCGGACGAGATCGCGAACGCCGCATCGCTTTCCGCGATCCGCGTGGATCTCACCGCCGAGAGCGGCGAGCTGATGGACGTAAGCTTCACGGCGGAAAACTCCGGAGATCTTCGCGTGGAGGCCGCCGCGCACTTCACCGACGCGCTCGCGCCGGAGATCCCCGATGATGTGCTCACCGCCATCCATTCGGGCAGCAATGACGACGCTTCCACGCTGACGGACAACGCGCTCCGTCTGCTGGGTGCCTGGGGCGAGCTGACCGCGGACGATCTGTCCGCCGACATTGCTCTTTCCGCCGACTGCGGCCCGATCGTGCTGAACAGCACGCTCCAGTATGACCGCAGCAGCATCGACGGTCAGAGCTACGGCAGCATCCAAAAAAACGCCCTCGCCGTCTACTTCTCCGGCAGCAAGATCTGCGACGCGGACGGCAACAGTATCGACACCGCGAGCCAGCAGCTCGTCGATGCCGCGTCGCTCATTGACCTCTGCTACCAGTCCATTCTGAACGGCAGCGCAGGCTGCGATAAGGTGAGCGACGGCTATCTCTACGGTCTTTCGCTCGACTCCGACGCGATGAGCGAGCTCGCCGCCGCCATCGCGCCGGATATCAAGGCACAGGATGTGACCTTCTCCTCCGGACGCATTTCCGTCCGCGTGAGCGAGCAGGGCGAGCTCCAGTCCGTCAACATCTCGTGCAGCGGCGCGCTGCACCTCATCCTCTCCGACGCTCCGGTGTCGCTCTCCGCCGTCATCACGTCGGCGGATCGTGCATTCTCGATTCCCCAGCCGGCGCTCAACGCGCTGAAACAATAGAAAAGCGGAGGGAGATTCATACTATGGGAAATCGCATCATCAGCATCAGCCGCCAGTTCGGCAGCGGCGGCCACGAAGTGGCCGTGAAAACAGCGGATCTCCTCGGCATCCGCGTCTATGAGCGCGAGCTGATCCGCCTCGCGTGCGAGTACGGCGAGCTTTCGGAAAAAACGCTCTCCCCCTCGGACGAAAAGGCGACCAACCCCTACCTCTTCCAGACCGTGCACGAGGGCAACCACCATGTGCTGCGCGGCAAACCGACGAGCGAAGTGCTCTTTGCCCTGCAAAGCCACGAGATCCGCCGCATCGCCCGCCACGAGGAGTGTGTGTTCGTGGGGCGCTGCGCAGACTATGTGCTGCGCGGCGAAGACGTGAGGCTTCTCACCGTGTTCGTCGCCGCGCCGGACGAGCACCGCATCCAGCGCAAAATGGCGCAGGAAAAGCTCACGCGCGACCAAGCCATCCGCCTGATCCGCAAGATGGACAAGCAGCGCCGCAAGTATTACGAGAGCTACACCCACAAGGCCTGGGGCGCGCCGGAGGGGTATGATCTTTACCTTGACACCGGTGCGCTGTCGACCGCTGACGCGGCGGCGGTCATTGCGGAGCGCTTCCGCAAGCTGTAAAAAAGAAAAGAGCTGTCTCTCTCGAGAGACGGCTCTTCTTTTTCGCACAGGTGCGAAGTGCTTTGCGGCATACATGCCGCGTGATGCGGCCCCCATTTTCTTTCCCGAGAAAGAAAACGGGCGTCGCCCGTCCAAAAGAAAGGC